>ENA-ORLW01000419-ORLW01000419.1-human-gut-metagenome-genome-assembly--contig:-NODE-419-length-61820-cov-10.703513_pt1 | contig 61820 bp, 56 predicted proteins | sample MGYA00243017_ERZ508829 | MGnify/ENA primary metagenome ERZ508829 (study PRJEB26277, sample SAMN04329776) | human gut metagenome | biome: human-associated habitat | host: Homo sapiens | place: USA...
TAATCTAGATAACCTTATCACTCTTCATCAGCATAAAGAATTAAAAAGGAGAAGTGATATAAATGAACACTTACGATGGTAATGAGATTTTTTATAAGTATTATGAAAAATGGATTGAGGTATATAAAGAAGGTGCAATAAGAAATTCAACTATGCAAAAATATAGATTAACATTAAAATGGTTAAAAGAAATAGCGCCTAAATTAAAAATAAATGAAATAAATAGAATTAGTTATCAAGAGATACTTAATAAATATGCAGAAAATCATGAAAGACAAAGTACTATGGATTTCCATCATCAACTTAAGGCATCTATTTTGGATGCGGTTGATGAAGGATTGATTAGCAGAGATCCAACTAGAAAGGCAATTATTAAAGGAAAAACTCCAAGAACTAAAAAAGAAAAATATTTAAATCAATTTGAATTACAAAAATTAATTTCGGATTTGGATTTAAATGGTGAAATCAATTATGATTGGTTGATATATTTGATAGCAAAAACAGGAATAAGATTTTCTGAAGCTTTGGCAATCACCCCAGAAGATTTTGATTTTCCACATCAAACATTAAATATTGAGAAAACCTGGAATTACAAAGAAAAAGGTGGATTTGAACAAACTAAGAATAAATCATCTATCAGAAAAATTCAATTAGATTGGCAGACAGTCATACGTTTTTCTGAATTGATAAAAGGCAAAACAAGTAATGAACCAATTTTTGTTAATTCAACAATTTACAATTCAACTATGAATGATATTTTGAGAAGACATTGCGTTAATGCAGAAATACCCGTAATTACTATTCATGGATTAAGACATACTCATGCATCTATTTTGTTATATGCAGGAGTATCTATTGCCAGTGTAGCACATAGATTAGGACACGCAAGTATGTCCACAACTCAAAAAACTTATTTACATATTATTCAAGAATTAGAAAATACGGATATTGACAAAATAATGAGAGCCTTAACCTCATTAAATAATTAAAAAAATAGCTGATGAAGAGTGATAAGCTCATCAAAAAACAACCCAAAGCCACTTAGCTTTGGATGTTTTCCTTTATAATCTGATATATTTCATTTAAGAATATACTTCTATCATTCATATTTTCATTAACTAACAAGAACACTTTATTCTTTGTTCTAGTGAGTGCAACATAAAATAGTCTTCTTTCTTCAGCAAAAGGTATGCCTTCATCAAGCACTTCATTTTTAAACAAAGACTCTAACCAAAATACTGAATACCCACTTGATGGAAAGTTTTTATTAAGTCCAATAACAATAACTTGATCATACGTAAGCCCCTTAGATTTATGCATAGTCATACCATCTATAAAAATATCTTCATAACCAACAAATTCAATCTTACTTCCAATATCATCTTTCAAATCAACTTCATTAAAGCACTTATTAATCACATTATTAGTTCTACCAAGAACAAGTATCTTATCCTTAGGATTAACTTCATGTATCTTTAGAATTAATTCCTTTAACTTTAAATACTCACTATTATCATAATTATTTACTTTCTTAAAAGTAACAAATCTAATTGGATACTTTTCATGCTTATCACTAACTAACTCTTTCTTTATTTGACTTTCATTTCTCATAACAAAAGTTCCTGAATAATTAGTAAGTTCCTGACTATTTCTATAAGTCTTACTAATTTTAAGTAATTTAGCTCCCTTAAAATACTTTTCAAAATTATAAGTAAAATCTATTCTAGACCCACTAAACTGATAAATGCTCTGAAAATCATCTCCAACAGCTACAACATTAGAATCATTTCTAACTCTAGTATTATTAACTAAATCATATCTGTCTTTAGAAATATCTTGATACTCATCTATAATAATATAATCAAACTTAAGCATATTTTCATTTTTAATTCTATCTGCATATTTATTAGCATAATAAATTAAATCACTATACTCAAATCCATATTCACTAGACCCAAATAACTTATCTTGATAATAATGATAAAACTCATCAATATAATGAAACTGTTTATACATCTCACCCTTTTCTTCATTATCTAAACTAAGTAAATAATTTCTAACAACACTCAAATAATTATTTCTATCTTTACTTTCCTTAATATCACTAATACACTTATACATAAAATTCTTAAAAGGAAACATAAAACTAATAGGATTACTATCATATATACCAAAAAGAATTCTTTCTAAACTAATATTTTTAGGAACAACGCCAAACTTCATTAAACCCCTTTCTAAAGTTTTTATTATATCTTCATCCTTCATATAATCAATAGCTATAAAATTAGCATGATGTATTTTATGATAATTAATCTTCATTTCTTTTATCTTGTTATACTTATTTAACTCATTTTCTTTATAATTAGATAATCCAAAATACTCTATATAAATATCTTCTCCACCTACATTAATAGTAAAGTCAGGTTTATATATTTTATTATCATCCATAAGTTCAGTATAAATTTTCTCATATGTATATTCTATATCATGGGTAAACAAGTAATTAGCAATTCTTGCTTCACCTAAAGACTTAACAACTTCACCCTTAATAGTTCTGATATACTCCCCATTAAGTCTCTTTTCAATAAGTGATTCAACTGTTTCTTTAAGTCCTCTTTCTCTTGCTTCCTCTAACTTATGATTTTTATACGCATTAAAAAACTCATCATAAGTATTAAACTTAAAATAATTATTAATAAAGTATTCACTAAACACAAAATTTTTATAAATCTTATTCTTATCAAATACATCTATTACTTCTTTAACTCTATCTTTAAATGGAAATAATTTTTCTTTAAAATAATCTAAAAATATTTGATTCTTTAAATTATTATCAACTACATAACACTTTCTATCGTAAAATATCTTTCTTATATAAGTATAAGCCAAACTATGAAAAGTAGTAACCACTGCTGGCATATTAAAGTCACCATTTATTCTGCTTTCTAATTCTTCTGTAGCCTTTTTAGTATAACTCATTACAAGTATCTTAGATGGATTTACATGCTTAATATCAACTAAATATTTAACTTTAGAAGCCATTGTAGTAGTTTTCCCTGTTCCTGCACCAGCAATTATTAAAGAATACTTTTCATCTGCAAGTATGGCTTTAATTTGTTCTTTATCTAATTTAACGCTATCATCTATTTCTTTATACATATTTAAAAAATAATCTTTGTATTTATTATATTCATTTTCAAGTATCATATTATTATACTTGTCTATATCAAACCTAGATAAATCTAACTCACCCTTAACTATATCATACAAAAATTTAGAAATATACTCTTTATTATTAAATTTACAAACAAATACCTCTTTCATAACTACACCCTTTATTCTAAGTATATTTTATCAAAATTTACTTATATTGTCATTATTTTAATGACAAAAACTACATTATTTGATAAAATAAATCTAGTAGGTGAAGTAATTTGAAAAAACTAAAAAGACTGTTAATAATTATTATAGTAACTGCATTTTTATATTTCTATTACAATGAAGAGACTACTAATTTATTAAAAAAAATCTTTCCAGATAGTTATTCAACTGAAGTAACTGAAGTAGGGGAAGATAAGGGTAGTTATATAATTATAAACAATAACGAGCCAGATTTTAACGATGAAGATAAGACTACAAACACATTTGAAAAGTATAGTAAACTTGATTCTCTAGGACGTGCAGGCGTTGCCTATGCAAATATAAGTATTGACTTAATGCCTACAACTGAAAGAGAAAGTATAGGTATGATTAAACCAACTGGCTGGCACACTATAAAATATGACATAGTACCTGGAAAATACCTATATAATCGTTGTCACCTAATTGGTTACCAACTAACTGGGGAAAATAGAAATGAACTAAACTTAATAACTTGCACTAGACAAATGAATACAGTGGGAATGCTAGACTGGGAGAGTATGGTAGCAAACTATATCAAAAAAACAAAAAATAATGTCCTTTATAGGGTAACTCCAAAATATGAAAATGATAACTTGCTTGCAAGTGGCGTCCAAATAGAAGCGTACTCTATCCAAGATAACGGAAAAGGCATAAAGTTCAATATATTTGTTAAAAACATACAAGACGGAATAGAAATAGACTATAAAACTGGCGACAGTAAATTAAAAGAATAAAAGAATATTTTTAAATTAAAGTTTTCCTTTAACTAAAAATACTCTTTTTTATTACTTTAATATTGTTCTTAAATAACTTACAATTTCTAAGGTATCTATATTAACAAACTCAATATCATAAAATAAGTCATTATAAGTAAATCTAACCATCATCACAGGTACACTATAACTATCACTAAAATATTCTAGAATTTTAACATCATGTTCAGCAATAATAGAAGATTTCATTTCTTCCTTTGGGACAGCAATACATCTAGGCCTTCCGTTGCTATTTAAATTACTTGTATAATAAATATCTATTATCTTTTCTCCATTTTTAAATATCACTTGATTAGCAAATTTTTCATTATTAACCATGTCAGATAACTCGTAATTGTGTTCTAAAACATAATCGTTAGGCATTGGGGTTGCCTTAACATTTAGAGTTTCAAAGTTTTCTCTATTATACCCAACGTCATAGGCAGTGTAGTTTAACTTTGCTTTCTCACTTAATTCATTGATAACTATAATATCACTTTCATACTTATACACAACATCACTAGTATTTTTGTTAAGTACTAACATTACTGACAAAACAACGACCAATGTAGATGGCACCAAAAACAAATAATTAACTCTCTTTCTAGTAATATTATCGTGTATCCTATCTTTGTTTATCTTCCCCGTAAACATACTCTTCAAATTCATTAGTTATTCCTCCTTTAAGTATTTATTAAGTTCCTTTAATGTCCTATAAAGATAGTGTTTCACATTGCTTTCCGTGATATTTAAAAACTCACTTATCTCTTTAAGTGTTAACTCTTCATGATAATATAAATAGAATATCTTTGATATAACACTTTTTTTCTTTTTTAAATAATTCCACACCTTATCAGTATCATATCTATTAGAAACTGTCTCTTCTAAGTTAAACTCATCACGTATATTCTCTATACCCGAGTCTTCTTCATTCTTAAAATAATCAACTATCTTATCTTTAAACCTAAATCTATAATAGTCATTAATCTTATGATTAGCTATTCCAAATATATAAGATTTATCAACACTCACATTCTTTTTTAACTTCTTATACGCATCAGTATATATATTTTGTAAAATATCTTCCACATCAGCAATATTTCTGCATTTTAATATAACATACCTTTTAATCTCATTAAAAGTCTCATTATAAATACTATCAAATTCTCTTAAGGCTTGACTAGTCATTTTATCACCTTCACTTATACAGTCGTAAATTATTACTATTTAGTTCCATTTTTATATTTTTTATTATACTAAAGAATAACTTTTAATACAACTTAACTATAACTTAAAGTAATAACACCCATAAATAATTACTTCTTTTCTTGTATTCATTTTTATTATATAATGTAACTAGAGGAAGTGATTATATGTATAAATCTAATGATAGTGTAGAAATTGCAAAGTTAATGAGTAGATTTAATTATGACGAAAGTAAAACTAGTGAAGTGCTAGAAAAATATGATAAGCTAACTAAATTAGTAGACTTACATACCCATACGTCTTATAGTGATGGAATGCTTAGTCCTATTGAAGTATTAGACTTAGCCAAAAAAGAAAATGTTGGCCTTTTATCCATAACAGATCATGATACAGTTGAAGGAATTAGAAAGTACAAAAGTGTTTTACATAACGATAAAGACATAAAATTTGTTGACGGAATAGAGCTATCTATAAAAGTGAACCACGGTAGAATGCATATACTTGGTTACGGAATTGACATAGAAAATAAACTATTAAATGACAAGCTAGCATGGATTAAAGAAAACAAAATCAATTCATTTTTAACAATTTATGAAGAAGTCAAAAGAGAGTACAATCTAGTATTCAGTAATAAAAAGTTAGCTGATTTAATAAAAAGCGTTTACACTGAAGGCCACACAATTAACAGAGTAGACATTGCAAAAATGTGCGTGGAAGAAGCTTACGCCCTTGACATAAAAGATGCATTTAACAAATACCTAATAAGTGCTTACGAAAATACTAGAAAATATAGAAAAGGTATAAACTATGAAGAAGCAATAAACTTAATCAACAACTCTAGCGGAATAAGCGTACTTGCCCATCCAAAAAGCCTAGAACTTAGCCAAAAAGAATTTTTAATTTTATTAAAAGACCTAATTAAATGTGGACTAAACGGTATTGAAGTATATCATTCTAGTCACACAAAAGAAGAAATGATGTTTTATAAAGGTATATGCTTAGAAAATGGCTTATTCATGACTGGTGGAAGTGACTTTCACGGAAAAAATAAACCCGAGGTGTTACTAGCTCATGGTATTAACGACAACCTTAACATTAGAAGGCATCAGTTAAAACTACCAGATAATATGTAAATGCAAAAGAAATTTTACAAATTTCTACATAAAGTTTATAGTAAATAATTAAAAAATGTAGTATATTTATAATGAGGTGTTAATGGTGGAAAAACGAAAATTAAAAATTGGACTTTTTATTGATAATTATTATCCAAATATAGACGGAGTAACACTTGTAGTTGATAACTTAGCAAGGTGTTTGTCAAAATATAACGATGTAGTAGTAGTCTGTCCATATATTGATGGGTGTAATGATTCTTCACTTCCTTATAAAGTAATTAGATTAAAAAGCATTAAAGTTCCACTTACTTCTTATAAAGTTGTTAATATGTTTTGTAATAAAATAGAACTTGTTAATGAAAAGTTTGACATAATACACATTCATTCACCATTTATTTTAGGAAAAATTGGAATGAAACTTGCGAAGAAACTAGATATTCCATGTATTTCAACCGTGCACACCAGATTCGATTTTGAATTCAAAAGATTTGCCAAAAGTGAAGTTATATCACAATTCGCGACTAAAGTTTTAATTACTTCCTTAAACAAAAGTACCCTATGCACAGTTGTAAATGACCCATTAGTTAGCGAAGTTAAGAGTTATGGATACAAAGGGAAACTAAAAGTAGTTTATAACGGGACAGACTTAAAGCCAGCTATCTTTAAAGGTAGAAAAAGAAATATGATAAATGAAATGTTTAACTTATCTAATGAAGAGACTGTTTTCTTGTTTGTTGGTAGAATTATTGATATAAAAAATATTTTCTTCATACTAGATGCTTTAAAACTTCTAAAAGAAGAAAATTACAAATTCAAAATGATTTACGTAGGAGAAGGTCCAGACTTTGAAAAATTAAAAAACAAAGTTATTGAGTACCAATTAGAAGACTACATTATACTAACTGGAAAAATTACTGATAGAGAACTTTTATCATTCATATATAGAAGAAGTGATTTACTTTTATTCCCATCTTTATTTGATACATCTAGTTTAGTTAGAATAGAAGCTGCAGTTAACATGACACCAGGACTTTTCATAAAAGGTAGCATGGTTGGCTCTACTATAAAGGATAACGTTGATGGTTACCTTAGTGAACTAGATACAGTAAAATATAAAAATAGAATTATAGAAATAATAAATGATAAAAAACTACTTAACAAAGTATCAATAAACGCTAAAAAGAACTTAGGCGTTTCTTGGAAAAATGTTGCAAAAATATATTATGATATCTATTTAGAAGAGGTTAACAACAAATTGATTTAACCTCTTTTTAATGATATAATTATAAAGACGAAAGGTGAAATAAGTATGTATACAATTTTTGATTATTTAGAATATTATAAAGATACAAATTTAAATGAAATAAACATCAATGAAATAGATAATCTATTATTTAGTATTTTAGTCTATCTTCCAATATCAAGTTTTGATAAAAAAATGAATTTCTCTGAATTTGCTAACTATGCTTTAAAATATAAAAACGTTAAAACTTCTAGCAGCATGGCACGTGTTGCATTTGAAATAATAAGTATTTTAAAAAACTCCAAAAGATTTAAGGACTTCTATGTTAGCAATTTTGTTAACATAAAAAATGAAGAAATGCAGTTTGGTGGAGCTAAATTTAGTAACAAAGACACAACTATCATAAGCTTTAAAGGTACAGATGGTTCATGTATTGGCTGGTATGAAAACTTAAGATTATCCTATATGTATCCAACTAAAACTCAAAGTTGTGCTTTAGATTACATAAAAAACACTATTGATAACAAAGACAAAAATATTTATATATGTGGACATAGTAAAGGGGGGAATTTAGCTTTAGTATCCTTAATAGAAGCAAGTAAAAGCCTATTTAAAAGAATTAACAAAGTCTATAATTTTGACGGGCCTGGAGTATTAAACGAAGTATTTTATAGCGACAAATATAAAAATGCAAAGACAAAGCTAATTAATATTGTTCCAACTGGGTCAGTAGTAGGTATGCTTTTATATAATGACTTATATGATGTGTGTGAAAGCACTGAATACGCTTTTAATGAACACTATCCAAATTCATTCAAAGTATTTGGTACAAAATTCGTTAAAGGTAACCTTAGTTTAGTAAGCAAAAAAATACACCAGTCTACAACTGAAGAATTAACTAGTTTAGACAAAGAAAGTGTTAAAGATGCAGTTGAAAGTTTGATAAAAACTTTAGGAAAAGACGGAGTAGAAGACTTTAACTTTAGCTTAACAGACATAACAGAAATAGTTAAAAACATGAAAAACATTCCAGCTTCTACTAGAAGTTATTTAGTTAAAATGTTAACAACTCTAATAAGTGTAATAGGTAAAAACAAATAAAAAAGCCACAGTTAAACTGTGGTTTTAGTCTATATTAATTAATTCGTACTTAGTACTTCCAAGCCCTAAATCTACTCAACATATGACATTTATATGTGCTAGATTTATAATCGAGTCGTATTTAGTAAAGCAGTTTTCCACTAGGTCATACTCTAAATGCTTTCCTTTATTAACTGGCAGTTTTATTTCATCTTCACTATCCATTATACTAGCATTAGCTATTTTAGTAAACTCATGACTTTCTATAACTTTCATATGGTCTAAAGTTGTCTGTCTTTGTCTTATATAAGCTGTATTACATTTAACAATTGTAGCATTAACTTACTATACAAGCTCCTATATTAATTCAGAATTCAAATATTCTAACTAATGATTTACTGCTTATCTCTTTTGTAAAATATACTTTACTCATAAAACACTCTATTTAATATAATTTACTTCCTGGAATTACTCCCTCATCCATAAACGATAGTTTAACTATTTCCTTACCATCAACCTTGCACTCAAAAGACAAAAGCATACCATTAGATTCCATCCCCATCATATTTCTTGGTGGTAAATTTAAAATAGCAATTACATTCTTACCAATTAACTCTTCCGGACTATAAAACTCCTTGATTCCACTTAATATAATCCTTTCGTCATTAGTCCCATCATCAAGTGTAAACTTTAATAACTTGCTACTCTTTGGAACTTCTTCACAATTAACAATCTTTACTGCTCTTAAGTCACTTTTACTAAAAGTATCAAAATCAACCCTCTCAGTAAAAAGTGGTTCAATTTCTATATTCATATTCTACCTTCTTTCTATATTTATTATAAACTAAATACGAAAAAAATACAAATGATAATTTTGTGAAAACCGTTGATTAAGTTTATTTAATATGTTACTATTAAATCGTGTTAGATTTCTTGCTGGTAATTTAACATAGAATACAATTTAGTCGATAATTTATATTTTCAGGCAAGAGAAAATATATCTATTCGGGGATACTTCTTAGGGAGTATCCTCTTTTTCGAAAGGAGGTGAAAAAATGAATTATGGATATCAGAATGAAAAAGACTTCGTAACACTATTTGATAAAAAATATTTACATGAACTAGATTTTAACTCACAACAATTCTTAAAAGATGTTTTTAAAGATACTATAGATGATACGGAAATGATTAAATGCTGGAAAAATAAAGTGGTTCAAAAGGCAGATATATTTATTAAGTACAAGAATTATGTCAAAGGAATAAGCATAAAATGTGGAAATAATAACTCAGTTCATCATGAGCAAATTCAAGAATTTGAAAGATATTTAGGAAATCTTGGTATACCCTACAAAGTTATAGATAAATACGTAAGTTATCACTATGGATATAAAAAAGATAAAGATGGTAAAACTGATTTTGAATGTCTTATTAGTAGTCAAGAATACAAAGAGTTATATCAAAGTGAATTAGATATTTTCAACAACTATGTAAACAAAACAAGGATAATTATTGATATGGTTGATAGATTTATTGTACGTGGAAGAAATTCAGATTACGATATTGATTTTCTTATATGTGGTACAGTAGAAGATTATGTATGGATAAGTAAATACGATTTATATGACTTAGTTTTATCAAAAAGATGTCTGAATTTTACTTCACCACATGTTGCATGCATGACAATTGGCCCTAAAAAAAGATGCATAACTTCTAAAGGTAATATAAAAGATAGATATTTAGTTGCAATTAGATGGAATTTTCTTAGAGAAGATATTACTAATTTTAAGAATAATCTTAAGCAAGGCTAGAGTCGTGGGTTCGGATTTTCAACAAATAAAAAAACACCAAATATATGGTGTAAACTTCATATGGAGCCTTAACTTTTCTTATATCCGAAAAATTATACTCCCAAGATTGATTAAATAAACTTAATAAATTATACCAGTTTTTGAAATTATTTCAAGCCCTATTTGATTCTTCACGCCTTATTTGGTTCTTCTAGTGGATTCTTAAAATTATTTTTTAATGCTTCCACTTCATTATTTAAATCTTGTATATATTTTTCTGTAACATCATTATATAAATCTTCACCAGTCCTTGTGAATTTAAACGTAAAGTAATTGTTACTTATAATATGATTTAAAATTTCATAAAATACATTTTTTATGGTTTCTTTGCTATCAGTTGTAATTTCCAATTTAATTGGTTGTTCAAAATTAAAAACTATATATGTTTTTTCTCCTTCAGTTGAAATATTTACTATTATTTCATTATTCATATAGATCACCTCTTTCTTCGAAAGCATCTTTTCCGCCTTCTAAATATTTAATACTTTCATCTTTCCAATTTAACTTTTCACTTGAATCAATACTATATAAAATATCAGTAAACATATTGCCAATATATGTTTTGTAATTTTCATTATCAACGATTTTTAAAATTGAGTTAGATGGTCTTGTTCTAATTGCAATATTAGCGTCATGTGTAGCAATTACTATTTTCTTTTTAGCATGAGCTAAATCTTTTAGCAATGGTACAATTTCGTCATTGATATATGTACTTCCTAAATTTGCTTCAGGTTCATCAATTAGGAAAATCTCATATTCTTTTTTTGATATCAAATCATGTTGTAATGAAAGAATAGCTAATTCTCCTTTAGATGGTTTATATTGTTTCCCAGATATTTCAAAAAATCTTTCTATTGACATGAAATTATTTAAATCTTTAATATCTCTATTATTACAATCATGAGCAATTGTTTTGGTATATTCTACTAGTTTAGGGGAAGATATATCTTCCATTATTTTTCCCATATTTGTTATTATATTTGCTAGTTCTCCTTTATTTGAAATAAGTGTAGTATGGTTGATATCCTTTTTGTTTAACAAATTAATAAATTTATATTTTGTTGTTAAATAAACATTCCCTTTTAAACCAAGTTTACCAATATATTCATTTGTTGAATCTGAAGTTTTATTTAAAATATTGGTAATACTTTTAATATTATTTTTTAGTTCAACTCGCTTTTTAACAAAATTGAATAAGCCTGTTTCAGTTGGCATTGATGGGCTACCAATATTTTGTGAAACATAATTGTTCATTTTTTCAATAAAATCATCCAATAATTTTGAAGAATTTTCCTCTAACCATACATCCTTGTACTTTTTATAAATATTATCTTTTAATATATTTAAAGAATTTATGTTTTTATTAATTTCGTCGTTATCATAATTTTTGTATTCAAAATTTTCTAATTTCTTAATAAAATCACTAATTGATATATAATCACTAAACAAGTTTTTGTAAATTTTATCATTAAAACTATGACTTTTACTTATTAGTAAAGATTTCATCATTGTTTTCTTTTTATTTTTCGATGCGTTTTTAAAATATTTATAATAAGTTTTTATAGATGTTGGTGTTTCATCGCTGAAATTTATAATATTTTCTAATTTATCGGCACAATTATCATCTAATTGTAAATTATCTATATTATAATCTTCTTTATTAACACTAATAAGTTTTTTGTACCACCCTTCTTTGTCTCCGCCTGAAAATTCAACATATTTATCCCCATTCATTTTATAGTGTTCTTTTAAAGAATTTAATATTTCTGTTTTACCACTACCTTTATCTCCGAATATAATGTTAACATCATCATAAATTGGAAGTTCAAATGGATATTCTTTTGTTTCACTTTTACCATATACTATAATTTTTTCATCAAAATTTTCGTTTATTAAGTCAGTAATAAGTTGTGTGTCTTTATCAACTAACTTTAATAAACTTTTGTAGTCTTTAATTTCAAATTTTAAGTTTCCAAAAGTACAATTTTCATAATTATTCCAATCTATTACATCTGTTCCTATCATTGCACGATGATTATTACTTTGTAATACACCAATAGATACAATATTAGATGCTTCTTTTAATAATCTTAAAGGTTTACTCATGATACTTTCAAAATCCTCTAAATCTTCAATAGATAATTGCTTGTCTTTTAAAAAATGTGCAATATAAATTATATCCATATCTTTAAACTTCTCAAATAACTCATGACTACCAATGATAAAATTATTGGGAGTAAAATCTTTTGTTATTTGGTTGATTCGTTTTTCAAAATCATCTACATCATCAGGATTAGCGATTAGTATTATATGTCCTCTTGATTTATTAATTCCTTCTACATCCAATTCAATTCCTGGAATAACATAACATAAATCTTTTACTGCTTCTTTTAATTCTTTATAATTATCTTTAAAAAAGCAATTATGATTAGTAATAGCTAAAAATTTAACCTCAGAAAGTTCAACCTTTTCCCTAAATTTTTCAACACTTACATTTCTTAAATCAGATTCTTTATTTTTCGTCTTTTTAGTATGACAATGTAAATCAATTTTCATAATGATATTTACCTCCTCAAATAGTCAATAATGTAGAATATTATAACATATTATTTATTTTTTTTGAATAAATACAAGGTAAAATTGTAAAAATTTTGCAGAAATGTCTCTATTTTCAAAATAAATATTTAACGGAAATGTCTATGTTTTAATATAATATTACATTTTGAAAGGAGGTGCAGAAAAATATGCTAAATGCTAAAAAATAAATACGATGCAATAAAAACTCTTATTGAATTTAGAATAACAAGAAAATAAGCAGTTGTTTTGATTGATATTACTTTACGACAGGATGATCGTTTGAAAATCAAATTTATAAAAGAAGGAAAAAAGCATTTTATGAACAAAAATAGAAATTTACAAAAGGCAAATAAGACGCCAGAAAATATAATTGAAAAATTAGTAAATATATATTTAGAAGAGTACTATGATTTTAGTATGACAGCTTTTTATGAAAAAACAGAAAATGAATACAAGATATCATATTCAGTATTATTAAATGAATTTAAAAAGAGAGGATTAAAAGTTTTAAATCAAAAAATCAATTATTTAAAAATTAAAGATGAGGATTATATATCTATTACAGATATGCTCAAATCTAAGGACGGTGATTTCTTTGTATCCGATTGGTTAAGAAATAGAAATACTATAGAATTCTTAGGCATTTGGGAGGAAATTCATAATTCGAATTTTAATTATGGCGAATTCGCCACAATTAAAAGTAAAGCAGGCTTAAACAGCTATAAACTTAGTGTGAAAGAATGGACAGAAAAAACAAATGCAATTGGCATTATCTCAAAAGCAGGAAGATATGGTAAAACATTTGCCCATAAAGATATTACTTTTGAGTTTGGTATGTGGATTAGTCCAAAATTCAAACTGCTTTTAATTAAAGAATTTGAAAGATTAAAATCTGAAGAGCAAAAACAACTTGGCTGGAATGCTAAACGTGAACTTTCAAAAATCAATTATAGAATACATACTGATGCGATAAAAGAGAATTTAATACCCAATGAATTAACAAAAGAACAAATTAATTATGTATATGCTGAAGAAGCTGATGTTTTAAATATGGCTCTATTTGGTATGACAGCAAAAGAATGGAAATCAACAATAAAAATTTGGATGGTAACATCAGAGACCATGCAACAATAAATGAGTTAATCTGTTTAGCAAACTTAGAAAATCTTAATTCGGTATTTATAAATGAGGGATTAAATCAATCTGAAAGATTACTTAGACTTAATAAAATAGCAATATCTCAAATGAGAATACTTAACGAAACAGACATAAAGTTTCTTAATAGTAAGTAAAATGAAATAATTTATTTGGGTAGATATTTAAAAGTAAAGTTCAAAAAAATGTATAAGTTTTAAACACAAATTAGAAATGTAAATGAGGTTAAAATAAAGAACAAGTAAAAAAATTACAACTTAAGTATTTAATGATGTAAAGTATAACAATAATAAAAGTATATTAAATAAGATATAGCTAATTTTAAGAATAATCTTAAGCAAGGCTAGAGTAGTGGTTCGATTCCTATCGCTTATATCAAATAAAAAAACACCAAATATATGGTGTAAATTTCATATGGAGCAAGCGATGGGAATCGAACCCACGTCTCAGCCTTGGCAAGGCCGCGTACTAGCCGTTGTACTACGCCTGCACTTGTTTTTTCCAAATGCATAAATATCATATCATAATTTATTAGAAAAAACAAGTGTAAAATTTATGTAAAAATCTAATATTTTGTTTGACTATTTTACTTTTTTATTATACACTTTCTATAGAGGGTAGGAAATATGAAAGATAAAATAAGTAATGAAGAATTTGCAAGCATAGAAAGCCTATTTAAAAATAGAGACATGGCACCTTATGAAGATGCAATAATAAATGCTTGTAATGCTTCAGTTGACAGAAAAAGAAGAGAAAGAAATGTAAAGAGCGAAAAAAGACGTAAAGAAGAAATGAAATCAAAAATAGTTTCTGCTGTTCTTGCAGCTTTAGTACTTGTTGGTGGAGTAACTATCACAAAAGGTGTAGTAGACAAAGCTAATGAAATTGCAAATGAAATAACTGAAAACAAAGAAAACTATGACAAACAAAAAGTAATGGACGAAATTAGTAAGAAGATTGGCTCTTTAGTCTTTGTAAAAGACGAAGATTTTAACGAAAGATATGACACAACAGAAGTTAGCATATTAAGTCAGTGTACCAAAAGAACACAAGATAACACAGGCTACATGTATTTGCACCAAAAAATAGCAGACAAAATTAATGAGTTACCAGCTGAATTACAAGAATACGCTATATGTGCAACTCTAGAAGGCATGGGAAGTAATAGAAGTGTTTTATTTGATGGAGTTACTACAAACGCAGACTATCTAATTAAGTGTCTTGGATTAAACGATGCTAAAGATTTAGAAGAATATTTAAGCCATGTTAACAAAGATGGAAGTTCTGATTTTTCTGAATTTCTAAATAGCCAATATGAACAAAATGACTTTATAATGGCTGTAGTAAATGCAGAATTAAACGAAATAGGTAGAGGTGTTTCTAGTGGAAGAAATTAATGTAAATGTAACAGATATTGATGGTAAAGAATATATAGAACTAGATACAGTAGAAGTTAAGGGTAGTAAATATGTTTATCTAGTTAGTACAAATGACGACAAAGACTTTCTAATCAATAAAATAGTTCTTGATAATGGAAAAGAATACTATGAAAGCTTAGAAAGTAACGAAGAATTTCAAATAGTACTTTTAAACTTTATCAAAAAGAACAAAAGCGTTATAAACGAGTTATAGTAAAGTGACCAATTGTAGGTTGCTTTTTTCTTTATCTTTGTATATAATATTTACAGAAGATATGAAATGAAAGGAGTATTTTATTCATATTTAGCGCCAGAACCATAAGTGGTTGACGAGGTTAACAGTTATCGATTTTTCGGCGGGTGCTGTTACGGATAAGTAGTTCGTTAGGAGTATTACAAAAAGTAAAATCAATATTACAACAAAATATACTTCATGCTAAATTTTTTAGTATGGAGGGATTTTTATGTGTGGTATCATCGGATACGTAGGAGAAAAGAGATTTAGTGTAGATGTAATTATAGATGGGCTTAAGCACCTAGAATACAGGGGTTATGACAGTGCAGGTATAGCTTATGTTAAAGATAATAATGTTGTAATAGAAAGGGAAGTAGGAAGAATTAGTAATTTAGAGAGTGTTCTTAAAAAAGACACTTCTCATATAGGAATCGGGCATACTAGATGGGCAACTCATGGTAAACCAACAAAAGAAAATGCTCATCCTCATAAAGTTGGAAATATCACTTTAGTACATAATGGAATTATTGATAATTTTATGGAGTTAAAAAGCACTCTAATGAGTGAAGGCTACACTTTCAAAAGTGACACAGATACTGAAGTAGCGGCTGCTTACATTGATTCTTTATATAAAGAAAATAACGATATGATTAAGAGTTTAAGTATATGTGTTAATAAGTTTCTAGGTAGTTATGCTTTTGGCATTATTAATGAGTTAGAAACAGATGTATTATATGCTTTAAGAAAAGATAGTCCATTAATTATAGGTGTAGGAGAAAATGAAAACTTTATTGCAAGTGATGTGCCTTCTATTTTAAAGTATACTAATAAGTATATTGATATAGAGAATGACGAAATAGTTAAAATAACAAAAGATGAAGTTACTGTATATGATAAGAATTGCAATATCATTAATAAAGAAATAAGTGTATTTGAAGGGGATGCTAATTTAGTAGAGAAGAATGGTTACGAGACATACATGCTTAAAGAAATACATGAAGAAGCAGAAGTTATAAAGAAGACTAGTGAATCAAGTATTGACTTTGATATAACAAAGTATGATGAAATAGATATAGTCGCTTGTGGAAGTGCTTATCATGCTGGACTAGTTGGTAAATACATGATAGAAAAACTATGCAATATAAAAGTGAATGTATGTATTGCAAGTGAATACCAATACGATAAACATTTTTATAAAGGTAAAACTTTAGTTATAGCAATAAGTCAAAGTGGGGAAACTGCAGACACAAAAAAATGTGTTAATATTGCAAATGATATGGGTGTTGATACTTTAGGAATTGTAAACGTTAAAGGAAGTAGTATTGCTAGAATATGTAAACATGTTATATATACTTTGGCAGGTCCTGAAATAGCAGTGGCAACAACAAAAGCTTATCTAGCACAAATTACAACACTTATACTACTTGCAGTTAAAAATAGTAAAGAAAAAATAAATACTGAAGACTTGCAAAAATTACCTTATTATATAGAAACTCTAATTAACAAAGATTACACTTCTCTTGCAAATATGCTTTATACAAAAGACGACATCTACTTTATTGGTAGAGGAATAGATTATGCTCTTTGTATGGAAGGAAGTTTAAAACTAAAAGAAATCAGTTATATACATAGTGAAGCTTATGCAGCAGGAGAACTAAAACACGGGACAATTTCATTAATTAGTGAAGGAACACCTGTTATAGTAGTTGCAACAAGTGATGAGTTATACTTAAAAACTATAAGTAATGCTAAAGAAGTTAAAGCAAGAGGTGCTTATGTAATACTAGTAACTGATAAAGAAGTTATTAATGAAGGCGTTTATGACGAGTTAATTAGTATTCCTAAAGTAACTGAAGAATTAAGACCAATCTTAACAATCATACCTTTACAATTAATAAGTTATGAAGTTGCTAAGTTAAAAGGTAACGATATTGATAAACCTAAGAATTTAGCTAAGAGTGTAACAGTGGAGTAAGCAATGCTTAAACTCCTATTTAGTAAAGAATATATATTTTTATGGCTAATAGTTATCTTAATACCAATTATCCAAAAGAAAGTAATAGGTTTCTTTGGTGAATTTTGGGTTAAACTAGAACTTAAAAAATTAAAGAAAGACTACAAAGTTTTAAATAACGTAATAGTAAGAACTATAGACAATTCCACTCATCAAATAGATCATATAGTAGTTTCTAAATATGGTATATTTGTAATAGAAACTAAGCAGATAAATGGGTATATTAAAGGTAACGATTACGACAAAAACTGGACTGTCAAAAGAGGAAAAAACACTTACTACATTAATAACCCAGTTCATCAAAATTATGGACATATAAAAGCTTTGTCTGAAGTCTTAGGAATAAACACTGATAAATTCATTTCAATTGTATGTATTTCAAGCCAAGCTAAAGTAAGAGTTAACTCAAAGTATGTAGTTAGAATTTTTAAGTTAGTTAAATATATTAAAAGTTATACAAGCGAATTACTTTCAAATTATATAGAAGTGTATAACACTTTAGTTAGTAGAAATATTAAAGGTTACACTAATTCTAGAATGCATGTTAAAAGTGTAAAAGAAATAAAGAAAGTAACAGCTAATGACCTAATTAATAAATGCCCACTTTGCGGCGGAGAACTTGTTAACAGACAAAGCAAGTATGGTAGTTTCATAGGCTGTTCTAATTACCCTAGATGCAAGTTCAAAAAGTAACCAGAAGTCTCTTTTCTTAGAGACTTTTTTGAATTAACTATAGGATTTTTAAGAAAAGTATAGTATAATATTAGACAAGAGAAGGTGGTTTATATTTATGACTGCTATTATTTTTATAGGTTTCTTAATATTCTGTTATATTTTTAGAGACTCATATAAAAACAAGCAAGAACCAAAAGAAGAAAAGCCTAAAAAGAAAAACATATCTCCTTATTCTGAAGAAGAAATGGACAAGTACTACCTAGAAGAATGGCAAAAAGATTTAGTAAGAGAAGGAAGATTTGCACCTTGGAGTTTTAAAAAAAAATCAACTTATAGTGGAAAGTTAAGTGACGGACAATATTATAAAGATGACGATGTTTAATAGATAATTATATATGTGAGGTAAGTTAAAATGATTATTAAAGATAATAGAAAATTAAGACAAAAAGATTTTAAAAATGAAAAAGAATTACAAACATACTTTGAAGAAAATCTAAATAAAATTTTAGGATACAAATTTGTAAAAACTGAATTTATAGTTGGAAATTATAGAATAGATTCTTTGGCATTTGATGAAGAAACTAAGGCATTCAGAATTATTGAGTATAAAAATGTTAAAAATCATAGTTTAGTAGATCAGGGCTATACTTATTTAAAATTATTGTTAGAAAGAAAAGCCGATTTTGTGCTTAAATTTAATGAAGTATATAATTTAAATTATAAATTATCTGATATTGACTGGAGTCAGTCTAGAATAATATTCGTTTCGCCAACTTATACTGACTACCAGTTGAATGCTACTGATTTTAAAAATATACCTGTTGACTTAGTTAAAGTCACTAGATATGAAGAAAATATAGTTGACATAGAATTTATAAAAAAGACAAGTAATGTTAAGATAGATGAAATTAATGATAAACCCGCTCAAAAAGATGTTAATAAAGAAATTAAAGTATATACTGAAGAAGATCATTTATGTAACTTATCTGAAGAAATTAAAGCGATTTATGAAAATTTGAAAAATAAAATATTAGAACTTGATGACATTGATGTAGATGTGAAAAAATATTATATTGCATTCAAGGGAAGAAGAAATATAGTTGATATAGAATTCACTCAAAGCAAAATTAGAGTAGATATTAATATGAAAAAAGGGACTTTGAACGATCCTTTAAATATAACCAAAGATATTTCTAGTATTGGACATTGGGGTAATGGAGACTATAGAGTGGAGATAACAAAAGAAGAGGAAATAGATAATGTTATTCCATTAATTAGACAGTCGCTAAAAATAAATAAAAAATAAGGAAGGAATGATTAAAATGAATAAGAAAAACGTACTAAATAAAATACATGGGGGGGGGTATTTAAATATATAAATATATCTAGTTTTTGTGTACCCTTTTTTGGAGTTAATAGGCAAAGCTGTGAAAATCTTTGTCTTTTTTGTGAGTTAAATGGGGAGATATAAATGAATAATCAAAAAGAATTGGAAAGAAATGAGTTACATAAAACAATATGGAAGATGGCAGATGACTTACGTGGTTCTGTAGATGGATGGGATTTTAAACAATATGTTTTAGGTTTATTATTCTATAGATTTATATCCGAAAATTTAACTAGTTATTTAAATGAAGAAGAAAGAAAAGCAGGTAACCCTGATTTTGACTATACAAAACTAAGTGATGAAGAAGCTGAATATGGTAGAGAAGATACTCTAGCAGATAAAGGTTTTTATATATTACCTAGTGAATTATTCTGTAACTTAAGGAAAAGAGCAAGTGAAGATAAAGACTTAAATATTACATTAGGTAAAATACTTGATAACATAGAAAACTCGGCAAAAGGTACGGCTTCTGAAGATGACATGAAAGGTTTATTTGATGACTTAGATTTTAATAGTAATAAACTTGGTAACATTGTTGATGATAGAAACACTAAAATTATTAAAATGTTAAATGCAATAGGAGATTTAAAACTAGGAGACTATAAAGATAACACAATAGATACATTTGGAGATGCTTACGAATTTTTAATGACTATGTATGCTTCAAATGCTGGTAAATCAGGTGGAGAATTCTTTACTCCTCAAGAAGTAGGAGAATTACTTGCCAAAATAACTGTCATGGGTAAAACTGAAATAAATAAAGTATATGATCCAGCATGTGGTTCAGGTTCACTACTACTTAAATTTGCTAAAGTACTTGGTAAAGACAATATAAAACAAGGTTTCTTTGGACAAGAAATAAATATAACAACATATAACCTTTGTAGAATAAATATGTTTTTACATGATATAAACTATAATAAATTTAGTATAGAACTAGGAGATACTTTACTTCATCCAGCACATGAAGAAGAGGAACCGTTTGACGCGATAGTATCAAATCCACCATATTCAATTAAATGGGCTGGTAAATCAAACCCACTTCTTATAAATGACCATAGATTTGCACCAGCAGGAATACTTGCGCCAGAGTCTAAAGCAGACCTTGCATTTACTATGCATATGCTATCTTATTTAAGTTCTAAAGGAACAGCAGCAATAGTTGAATTTCCAGGAGTACTTTATAGAGGTGGAGCAGAAGAAAAAATAAGAAAATACTTAGTTGATAACAACTTTGTAGATACAGTCATACAACTACCTAGCGACTTATTTTTTGGTACTTCAATAGCAACTTGCATAATAGTACTTAAAAAGAATAAACAAGATAATAACATTTTATTTATAGATGCTTATAATGAATTTGTAAGAGGAAGTAATAAGAATAAACTATCCGATGAAAACATAGAAAACATACTAACACTTATTAAAAATAGAACTAATGAAGAAAATAAATCAGTACTAGTAACATATGAAGAAATAAGTAACAATAGTTATAACTTGTCAGTTAACTCATATTTAAAAGTTACCTCTGATGAAGAAGAAATAGATATAGTAGAGTTAAATAAAAAGATAAAAGAAATAGTAGAAAAACAAGATAAAGTTAGGAAAGAATTAGACCAAATTATAGAAGAATTGGAGTCTGATAGTAATGAGTAAGATAGAAGAGTTGATAAAAAAGTTATGTCCTAATGGAGTAGAGTATAAAGATTTAAATAGTGTTTTTAAACTTTTTTCTGGAATGAGAGACGTTTCAAATAAATGGAAAGAAACAGGAAATTGTCAATTTATAGATTATATGAATGCCTATAAAAACCAAAAAATTGATGTAACTAAATTACCTTATGCAACTGTAAAATCGTTAAATCAAAACATATTAAAAAGAGGAGATTTGTTATTGACAAGTGCTTCTGAAGTAAGGGAAGAATGTGCAATATGTTCTGTAATAGAAAATGATATTGAAGACAACATATTTATGGATGATCATTTATTCGGTTTAAGATTAAAAGATATGTATATAGACAAAATCAATACAACTTTTATAAGCTATTACTTGAATTCTGAACCATTCAGATGTAATTTAAAGAAAGCAATACGAGGGGTTACTAGATTTTACATATCAAATGATAATTACTTAAAATTAAAAGTTCCAGTACCACCATTAGAAGTACAAGAAGAAATAGTAAGAATACTAGATAAGTTTGGAGAGTTGGAGGCAGAGTTAGAGGCAGAGTTAGAGGCAAGGAAGAGTCAGTATGAGTTTTGGCGTGGCAAATTATTAAATAACAATGCGAGTAAAATAGTAAAGCTTGGAGAAGTTTGCCTTGTTAGTTCAGGTGGTACACCTTCTAAAAAAAAGACAGAGTATTGGGAAAATGGAGATATAAAATGGCTTGGATCTTCAGTATGTTGTAACAAAAAAACAGTAGAAGAGGTAACAGATAAAATTACAGAGGTAGGATTAAAAAATTCATCAGCAAAAATTTTAACTCCTAAAACTACCCTTATAGCGATGGTTGGCGCAACAATAGGAAAAGTTGCTTTTCTTGAATTTGAAGCATGTACAAACCAAAATGTTGCCAGCTTAATTCCAAAAGATACATCATTTCTTAATTCGGACTATTTATTTTATGCATGTAGAAACCTATATTCACAATTTGTTGAATATTCAAAAGGAAAATTTTCAATTGCTAGTCTTGGATATATTAAAAATTTAGAAATAAAAGTACCTTCATTACAAGAACAAGAAAGAATAGTTAACATACTTGATAAATTTGATAAACTAGTTAATGATATTTCAGAAGGTTTACCTGCTGAAATAGAAGCAAGAAGAAAACAATACGAGTATTATAGAAATAAACTTTTAAGTTTTGAGGAGTTGGTTGTTAATGAGTAAATTCAACTCAGTTGAAGAAGTAAAGAATGAATTAATAAGAATACTTAACAAGGTTGTTAAAGATAAGAAAAGTGGAAAAGAAAAAATTAATGTTGTGTTACTTTATGCCTTTAATGGAACAGGCAAAACTAGAATTTCCGAATTAATAACTGAAGAGGAAGAAAATAAGTGTTTATTTTATAACGCATATGTTGAAGACTACTTTACTTGGAATAATAGAGAAAAAGAATTTCTAATTGATATGAATGCTGATTTATTTAGAATAATAAGAACTCAAGAATTAGAAAATGATATTATAGATAATTTTAAAAGCTTAGTTGAAACTAAACTAGAGCCTGTATTTGATATACCAGACGCAAAAATCACATTTCAACTAGCAACAGGAGACTCTAATTCTACACAAAATGTAAAGATATCTAAAGGCGAAGAAAGTATGTTTATATGGTCTGTATTTTACTCAATATTAAACTTATCTTTAGAAATGTTAGATGAAGAGTTGGAAAATAGAAGTTGCGAAGATTTTAATTTACTAAGATATATAATTGTTGATGACCCAGTATCTTCAATAGATGATACTAAAATCATTGCAATTGTTGATCAATTTACAGAATACTTAAATAGATTAAAAAATGTTGATATTAAAAATGATAATAAGTTAAGTATTTTAATTACCACACATCATCCATTATTTTTTAATATAATGCAAAATTACTTTAAAAATAAATCAAATGATAAGTTTAATGCAGAATATTATGTACTAATGAGAGGTGAAAATAATACTTTAGAACTTAATGAACAAAGAGGGGACTCCCCATTCGCTTATCATTTATCACTTATAGAAGAACTTGTTACAGTAGTCAATGAAGATAATATAAAGAAGTATCATTATAATATTTTAAGAAGTTTATTTGAAAAGACTTCAAACTACTTAGGTTATACCAACTGGGCTGACTGTATTAGTGATGAAGAAGATAAGAGTTTAATTATTAAAGAGGTTAATCAAAATAGTCATAATAGATTATCTGACATTGAATATTGTGAGTTATCAGAAGAAGATAAAGAGTTATTTAAGAGAGTGTTTAAAAGATTTTTAGAGGATTTTAACTGGAAGTCAAAAGAAAAAGTTAAGGAGTAATGTGTAATGAAAAAAAGTAAAATAATGATATTTTGTTTGTTAGTTTTTTCTATAATTTGTTTAATAATCTATGTAATATTAGCGTTATGTGTTTCTTGTCCAATTGTTGAAACTATAGTTCTAGGCCTTTTAACTAGTGCAGTAGTTACACTTTTTGTATCTGTTTTAGACTATTGTTGTTTCAGAGATGAAGAGATACAAAAGTTTAAATTAGAAATAAGTAAATACTTTTGTTATTTGATGGACTTTAAAAAAGATATTAATGATATATTAGTTATGTTTGATAAAAGACAACATATTAAAGTCGAAGATTATGTAAAAAGTAACATTAACACTTTAAAATATTTGTGTGTAGGTAAACCACAATTCTTATCTTTTGATTTTATACTCAAAGATAAGAACTTTACAAAGACAACTAATTACTTATATGATTTAACATTTGGAACTAAACTAAATGAAATTTATAATAAGAAAAAAATTATAACATTAGAAGGGTATAAAAGTTATCTAAACGATTTATTAAAAGAAATTAATAAAGAAGTAGATACAATTAATAATGAGATGAAGAATATTAAGAAGTTTAAGATCGCTAAGGAATGGGAAAAATTTACTGAAAGAGAAAATGTATTTGGGAGTTGATAATTAATGGTTAATATAATAAGTGAAAGTGATAACTATACAGTAGTTACTGAGTATAAAGGTTTAGAAAAGAAAAGTGGTACTTATCAAAGTGAAGATGCTTTAGAAAAAGAATTAATTAAAACATTAATGGAACAAGGTTATGAGTATTTAACTTTTAATAGTGAAAGTGAATTAATTAGTAATTTAAGAGATAAACTTGGTAAACTTAATAATCATATGTTTAGTGATAATGAGTGGAATAATTTATTTAATAATGTAATAGCTAATAAGAATAATCATATACTTGAGAAAACTAAGTTAATTCAAGAAGATTATAAGCAACCTTTAAGACTAGATAATGGAGAGTTAATTAATGTTTATTTAATAGATAAAGATAATATACATAATAATTGTCTACAAGTAATTAATCAGTATGAAAATAATGAGGGTAATCATGAAAATAGGTATGATGTAACTATACTAGTAAATGGTTTACCTTTAGTACATATTGAACTTAAAAGAAGAGGAATAGACTTAAGAGAAGCGTTTAATCAAATAGATAGATATCAAAGAGACTCATTCTGGGCTGGAAGTGGTTTATATGAATATATTCAAATATTTATTATAAGTAATGGAACATATACTAAGTATTATTCTAATACTACAAGAGATTTACACTTAAAAACAGGTACTAAGAAAACTTCTAATACATTTGAATTTACTTCTTATTGGTCAGACCAAAATAATAACTCAATTATAGATTTAATAGATTTTGCTAAAACCTTCTTAGCAAAACATACTATCTTAAATGTACTTTGTAAGTACTGTGTATTTTCAACTGATGCTACTCTTTTAGTTATGAGACCATATCAAATAGTTGCTACTGAAAAGATTATTAATAAAATAGAAATATCTCATAATTATAAATTGTATGGAAGTATTAAATCAGGTGGATATATTTGGCATACTACAGGAAGTGGAAAAACACTTACAAGTTTTAAAACAAGCCAACTTGCTAGTAAGTTAAGTTTTATTGATAAAGTAGTATTCGTTGTTGATAGAAAAGACTTAGATTATCAAACAATGAAAGAATATGATAAATTTAAAGAAGGATGCGCTAATAGTAACTCTAATACTAAAATACTAGAGTCTCAACTAGCTAATAATGATTCTAAAATAATAATAACTACTATACAAAAATTAACTAATTATATAAAGAAATTTCCTAAACATAATGCATTTGATAAACAAGTAGTATTTATATTTGATGAATGTCATAGAAGTCAATTTGGAGATATGCACAAAGCTATTATATCTAAGTTTAAGTATTACTATATATTTGGTTTTACTGGTACTCCTATATTTAAAGAAAACGCTATAACTAGAAAAAGCATAGTCTTAACAACTGAACAAGTATTTGGAGAAAAACTACATACTTATACAATTGTAAACGCGATAAATGATAAGAATGTATTACCTTTTAGATATGAATATGTGGAAAACATTGGTAGAAAAAGTGATATAGAAGATGAAATGGCTTTTAAAATTGATAAAAATAGAGTGTTTAATAATCCAGTTAGAATAGAAAAAATAACTGAATATATTATCAATAACTTTGCTAGAAAAACTAAAAATAATGAAACTTATTTATTTAGTACTTTAGATAATGTTAAAGAAGTTGCTAAAGATAATAACGCTGTTGAAGTTAAGAAAAAGTATTATGTAAATGGATTTAATTCAATATTTGCTACTTCTTCAATTGAAGCTGCTAAAAAGTATTATGAGTGTTTTAAAAATATACCTAACAATTTGAAAGTCGCTTTAATATATAGTTATGGAGTTAATGATGAAGTTATCACTTGCTTTGATGATGAAAACTCTGAGTCTGCAGAAAATCTAAGTAAAAGTGATAGAGATTATTTAGACTATGCTATTAAAGACTATAATAAAATGTTTGGAACTACTTATGATACATCTAATGAAAAATTCCAAAACTATTATAAAGATGTTTCTCTTAGAATGAAGAATAGAGAAATAGATATTTTAATTGTTGCTAATATGTTTTTAACTGGTTTTGACGCTAAGACATTAAATACTTTATGGGTTGATAAAAATCTTAATTATCATGGACTTATTCAAGCATTCTCTAGAACTAATAGAATACTTAATTCTGTTAAAACATTTGGTAATATAGTATGTTTTAGAGATTTGGAAAAGGAGCTTAACGATGCATTAGGTTTATTTGGAGATGCTGAAGCGTCTAGCATAGTTTTATTAAAACCGTATGAAGACTATTTAAATGGCTATGATGATGGTAAACATAGTTTTGTGGGTTATATAACTTTAGTTAATGAACTTAAAAGCAAATTTAATCCAGGTGAACTAATAGTCGGAGAGAGTAAACAAATTGAGTTTATCAAGTTATTTGGACAAATATTAAAAGCTAGAAATATTCTTTCTACTTTTGATAAGTTTAGTAATGATGATATATTAGACGCTAGAGACGAACAAAATTATAGAAGTACATATATTGAACTAAATAGTCAGTATAAACAGAGAATGAAAGCAGATAAACTTGATGTTAGTAATGATATAGTCTTTGAAATGGAATTAGTTAAACAAATAGAAGTTAATGTTGACTATATTTTAAATTTAATTAAAGAGTATCATGATGGTAATATGGAAAATAAAGAGTTATTGATTACTATTAATAGAATGGTTATGTCCAGTCCTGACTTAAGAAATAAGGTTGACTTAATTGATGAGTTTATTAGAAGTTTGAATAAAGATAGTAATGTATATAATGACTTTAATTCTTTTATGAATAGTAAAAAGAAAGAAGAGTTAGACAAAATAATTTCAGAAGAGAACTTGGATAAAGAGAAAACTTATGTCTTCGTAAAAAGAAGTTTTGAAAACGGAAGAGTAGAAACTAATGGTACAGAACTATCATCTATATTACCAGCAATGAGTAGGTTTGAAGCAGATAAAAAAAGAACAAAGAAGAAAGAGAGTGTTGTTGAGAAGCTAATTGGTTTCTTTGATAAATTCTTTAGTATTAGTAATTCAGAATTTTAGTAATGTGAGAAGTCTATTGTTTAATAGATTTCTTTTTTTATACTTTAACAAAAATTTTATAATCTTCAGTAGATAATTGACACAAGTTTATCATCTTGTTATAATTTAGTTGCTATGGATAGTATACTATGAAGAAAAACACCGTTGTTGGTAAGGCATTGTGCCAATTGTAAAAGAAGAAAATAGTGAATATTTTACAAAAGGAGAAAAAGAGGGTGTTCTTGAAACATTATCTTTCTGTCCAGTTTATGATAATGAAATTGATGATGAACGTATGGATAAATTTTTCTATATAAAGGAGTGATTTAAATGTCAAAGTATAAGTTATTATTAGATGAGTCAGGTTCTTTTGAAAATAAAGACGAAAAATATGTAATAATAGGTGGGGTTCTCTTTAAAGAAGAATATCAACCTGAACTTGAAAAGATTTTTGTTCCATTGCATACTCACTTACGTAATGTTTTAAAATGCACTGAGTTACATGCTACTAGAAATAAAGAACTTTTTGATTATTTGGCTCCTATTTTGGGAGCTTGTGAATACATAACTCCTATCGTTTTTGTTATTGACAAAAAGAGTAGCTTTATTTTTGATAATTATGATCATAAAAGTTTTAAATATAATAAAGCAATTCAACATTTAATTAAAAAAATGATTAAGAATGGATTAGTCAATAATGATGATGAACTATATATAAAAATAGATAACATTAATCTAAATAGAGATGAAACTGATAATTTAACAAATTGGTTGCCAAAAAATATGAGTATTGTTAAAGAGGTAAAACAAGGTGACTCTAGAGATTATATTGCTTTGCAGCTTGCTGATATAATTGTTAATAATTTTAGTAAAAAAACAACTTGTAAACTAAATTCAGTAAGAGTAAAAATGTTATCTCCAAAGATTTATTGTTTTTTAAATAAAACTGTAAAAGAGTATTTTATATAACTATTGCTTTGTTTTTGATGAATTAAGTGTTATAATTATCTTACATTCAGGAGGTTATATGAGAAATGAAGTGCAAGAAATATATATAAATTTAGATGATTCTGGTAAATTAAGTTCTAAAGAAGACATTAGTGTGTATGGCGGTGTCGTATTTTTAAGTAAAAAAGAGAAAGATAAATTTATAACTCAGTATAAAAAGATTATAAATGAGGTCAAGTGTGAATACTGCAAGATATGTAATCACGCCTGTCCTGAGATTAAAAATACAAATATTAAGCCAGAACATAAGCGTTGGTTAATGAATTACATTAAAAATTATTTTGTAGTTGGGTTAATAATTGAAAATAAAAAGGTGTATGAAGAAATATTACAAAGTAAGGCATCAAAAGGAAGATTTACTGATTATGCTATTCGTAGGCTTATTAAAGAAATATTAAAGTCACTAATTAAAGAAGGCAAAATCGATCCATATAAGCCTGTTAAGATTGTATTAAATATAGACCAACAAAGTACAAAAAGTAATGGATATTATAATTTACGTGATGGTATATTAGAAGAGCTTAAATATGGAATATCTGCCTACAATTATTCTGTTAAGAGAAAGAAAATAGTTTACTCTGATTTAGATATTTTAGTTACTTATCAAGTATCTGCTAAGAGTTATGTTATTCAAGCAGCTGATTTACTAGCAGGTACAATAAGAAGAACTGTACTTGACAACATTGAAAACTATGGAAGAGCTTTATCAAAATTTGTGGACTTAAAAATAAAACTTCCATAAAAGAAAAAAAGCCATTACTGGCTTTTTCCCAATTAGGGCGGCGTACTTAGAATTACGCTTAAATATAAATATTCGCGACCTAACTATCGACCTGACGAGATTTCTCTCCGGTAATACAATAATACACTATTTTTATTAAAATGTCAAACATAATTTGACATTGTGTCAAGAAAACAGTTACATTTTGTATTATTGTATATAAATATTATATGCGTTATATGCCTAATTATACTTTATTAAAAAAGTAAATATATAATGTTTATATCAAGCAAAAAAGAAGACCTAACAATAATTTGTTAGGCTTTTTCTTTATCTTCTATCATTCAAAGTAATACCAATTTCCTTTAATTCATCTCTAATTTTGTCAGACTCAGCATAATTTTTTTCTTCTCTATACTTATTTCTAATACTTTGTATAATGTTAATTAATTCTGCTTCCTTATTAGAGCTTGTCTCTGTAAAAGATAGACCTAAAATATCTCCAGCATACTCGCTTATGAAATTATTATAACTTATTAGTTTATCAATATTCTTACTTGTTTGAAGTTCAGTATTTGCAAGCTTAATTATCTCATATAAATAAGTAATTGCAAGTCCTGTGTTAAAATCATCATCCATTGCTTCAGTAAACTTCTTTTTTAGGCTGATAACTGTTTCATCATCACTTACATATTCATCTACATCTTTAATAGCATTTCTTAAATTATTAACAGTTTCACTAACTTTCTTAAATTGTTTTTCAGTATCAAGTAGTTGTTCATCGTTAAAATCTGTTGGTTTTCTATAATGATTTTGTAGTATATAGAAACGTACTACCATTGGGTTATACTTTTTAAATAAGTCATCAAGAGTTATAAAGTTTCCTAAACTCTTTCCCATCTTTTGCCCATTTACTGTTACTAAATTATTATGTATAAAGTAGTTAACAAAAGTTTTTCCAGTTAATGCTTCACTCTGTGCGATTTCACACTCGTGATGAGGAAATATGTTGTCCATTCCTCCACCATGAATATCAAAAGTATCTCCTAAATATTTTCTACTCATTACTGAACACTCAATATGCCATCCAGGATAACCTTCTCCCCATGGACTAGGCCACTTCATAATGTGCCCGTTTTCAGCCTTTTTCCAAAGTGCAAAGTCAGCAGGATTTTCTTTGTCAGTTGCAACTTCAATTCGCTCACCACTTAAAGTATTATCAAGTGTTCTATTAGATAAACTTCCATACTTAGTAAACTTGTTTATTCTGTAGTACACATTCCCCTCTTTAGTCGCGTAAGCATATCCTTTATCAATAAGTGTTTGCACGTCTTCTATAATCTCAATAATATGTCCAGTAGCTCTACAACTAATACTTGGCTTTAAAACATTTAACTTTCTCATATCTTCAAAGTAAATATTCTCAAACTTGTATGCAATTTCAACTGGGTCTATACTCTCAAGTTTTGCAATTCTCTCAATTTTATCTTCTCCACTTTCAGCATCTCCTACTAAATGTCCTACATCTGTTATATTTTGTACATACTTAACTTTATATCCTAAATGCATTAAATATCTATAAATAACATCAAAACTAACATAACTTTTAGCATGACCTAAATGTGGATAACCATATACAGTAGGTCCACATACATACATTCCAACTAGTCCTTCATGAATACTTTTAAATTCTTCTTTTCTTCTAGTAATAGTGTTGTAAACTACTAAACTCATAAATCCACCTCTTTCGTATGTAAATATTATATCACATAAATCTAAAATGTAGTACATAAATTATAAAGGAAGTGGACAATAACACAAAAAAATGGTAAAATTTAAATAGTAAACTGAAGGTGAAAAAATGAAAAGGAAGTTACCGTTATTAATTTTTTATAGTTTTTTAATTATATATTTAGAACTAGTTTACAAAAGTGCTGTTCTAAACAACGTATTTAGTATAAACACGCTTACTGTTATAGTGTTTAGTATTCCATTTATACTTATAAATACACTTATTAATAGCTTATTTAAAGAAAAAATTAACAGGATTATTTCAATAGTCTTAAGCATATTTATCACACTTATCTATATTAGCCAGTACATTTACTTTGAATTCTATGACTCAATATTCTCAATTTATAGCATTAAAGAAGGAACAGGCCAAGTATTTGGAGAATTCTTTAGTGCAATACTAAAGATGGTATTAGATAACATTTGGGTAACCTTATTATTTTTACTACCATTCTTACTCTTTATCATATTTGGTAAGAAAATCTTTAACTATGAAAGAAACAAAAAAGCTAGTCTTATAACCAGTGGATTATCCATAGTAAGCATTGCCATTTGCATACTGTTTGTACAGTTCTATGGTAGTGGAATGTACAGCTTAAAAAGACTTTATAAAGAAACTCATGCTCCAATGATAACAATAAATAAAGTAGGACTTTTATCAATGGAAGTCTTAGATTTAGATAGATTTATCTTTGGCTTTGAAGAAAAACTATATAACATTAACAAACCAACCGACAATAAAGAAGAAACAAAAAAGCCAGAAGAAACAGAAGAAATAAAGTATAACGTTCTAGATATAGATTTTGATAAACTTATTAATGAAGAAGAAAATTCTATGGTTAAATCTATGCATGAATACTTTAAAAACGTAACCCCTACAAAACAAAACGAGTACACTGGCATATTTAAAGGAAAAAATTTAATATACATCACTGCTGAGGGGTTTGACAAAATCGCAATAGATGAAAGTCTTACTCCAACTTTATACAAACTAGCTAATAACGGCTTTGTCTTTGAAAACTACTACCAACCTTTATTTACAGTTAGCACAAGTGATGGTGAATACATGTTTTTAAATAGTCTTATTCCAAAAGAAGGAGTATGGTCTTTCTATAGAAGTAGTAACATTTATATGCCTTTTGGAATAGGAAATGTTTTCAAAAGAGAAGGCTATAGCACGGTAAACGCATACCACGACCACACATACACTTATTATAATAGAGATGAGTCACACCCAAATTTAGGCTTTGACAAATACATTGGATGTGGTAATGGACTTGAAGAGTTAATAAACTGTAAAACATGGCCTGAAAGTGACGTTGAAATGATTAATGCTACAGTAGACGACTACATAAATAGCGACAAATTTATGACATACTACATGACAGTAAGTGGACACCTAAACTACACTTTCACAGGTAATTATATAGCATATAAAAATAAAGACTTAGTTAAAGACTTACCTTACACCGATCATGTAAAAGCTTATCTTGCAGCCAACATTGAACTAGACCGCGCAATTGAAAGTTTGATTAACAAGCTTAAAGAAAAAGGAAAACTAGACGATACTGTAATTGTAATTAGTCCAGATCACTATCCATATGGCCTTAAAACAAGTGAATTAAATGAAATAAGCAAAACTGATAGAAGTGACAAATTTGAAATGTTTCACACAAGTTTAATACTTTATAATAGTGAAATAGAAGAAAATGTTAAAGTAACTAAATATGTAAGCAGTATTGATGTTCTACCTACAATTTATAACTTATTTGGAATAAAATATGACTCTAGATTACTAATGGGAAGAGACGCATTAAGTGATGCTGAAGGACTAGTTATTCTAAGCGATAGAAGCTTTATTAACGAATTTGGTAGTTATAACTCAATTACAGGAAAATACACTAAATTTAAAGAAGATGTAAGTAATGACTACATAGAAAAACTAAACCACGAAGTATATCAAAGATTCACAATGAGTAGCTTACTTTTATATGAAAAAAATGGTGTATATTTAGATTACTATAGAAAGTTGGGATTATATGAAGATTAAGAAAAATGATATAGATTTAGATTCTACACTAATGAGTGGACAAGCTTTTAGAATAACTAAAGAACTAGATAACTCATATACTTGCATCTTAACCGATAGGGTAGTTAACATCAAAGAAGATAATGACTTCTTAATAGTTAACTCTAATAAAGAAGAAAATCTAGAAATGGTAGTCAAACACTATTTAGACTACGGAAGAGACTATTCATTAATTAACGAAAAATTATCTACTAGCGATGTATTCTATGGTGGTGTACCATCTGGTTATAAAGTGCTTAAACAAGACAAATTTGAAATGTATATAAGTTATATTATAAGTCAAAACAATAACGTAAAAAGAATAAGCAACACAATTAATAAAATAAGCGAAAAGTATGGCGAAAAAGTAGAGTTTAACAATAAAACGTATTACTTATTTCCAAAAATGAGTGACATGATTAACTTAACTAAAGACAACTTAAAAGAATTCAACCTAGGCTTTAGAGATGAATATTTATATAACGCTCTTAATGTATTAAAAGAAAACCCATTCTACCTAGAAGAGTTAGATATGTTAAATACTGACGTTGCGTTAAAAAGTCTTATGAAAATAAAAGGAATAGGCCTAAAAGTAGCAAGCTGTATATTGATGTTTGGATACTCTAGATTTGATACATTCCCAATTGATACATGGGTTAAAAAATACGTCAGTGAAAAACTTGGAATAAAAGATGATATCAAAGTAATAAGTAAGTATATGAAAGAAATTTTTAATGAATATTCAGGTCTTGCTATACAGTATATGTACCATATAAATAGAAACAGGAAACTAGATTAAACTATTTCCCGTTCTTTTTTTGTATATTAAATTTGTTGCTTGATAAGCCCTCTTTGCAAAGTCAATTTTCACATAAACAAGCAAACATTTTATTGACAAACAAATATACATATTTTATAATAGTATCAGGAGGCATAAAGATGATAGAAAATTTTATAATTACATATATTACTGATTATAATCCATATTTAATGGAAGAAGCAACTGCTGTTTTTAATCAAGATGGCACGTTTAACAGACTTAAAATAGAAGAAGAGGAGTATAGAAGTTTAGAAGTAAAAGAGGCACAGAAAAGAGCAAAAGCGCATATAAAAGAACAAAAAGGGATATCGTATAAAAATATATTAACTTCTAATACAATATTAATAGATGACAAAACTGCAAATGAGTATATATATTCAAATTATACCAGGTGGAAAAAGCAAGATATCAAATATGTCAAATGTATTCTTTCCAATTATATTAAAGAACTGTTTATGAATGCTAATAGTAAAAACTTTATTAACAAGAAAAAAGAAAAACATAAAATCGATGCAAAATATGGTTTCTATAAATATGGAGCTAAGTTTTCTATTGTTGATAATGGTAAAGAGACAATTTATACTTGCTCACTTTTAGTAAGAAATGATGCAAATGATAAAAAATATTTATATGATATTTTAGATATTAAAAAAATTAACCAAGTAAGCTTAGAAAAGTATTTTCAAACTACTTAGTTAATTAGAGACTATTATTATGAACAAGAACCTCCATACGAGCCTTCCGTTTAAAATAAACCAGGCATATCTATGCTCCAGCACCTTGTTCATGTATAAATTATAGCATATCATTTACTAAAAATAAACACTATATAAAAATTGTTAACATAAATATAATTAAATATGCAATAAAAAAAGACGAGTTACCTCCATACGAGCCTTCTGTTTAAAATAAACTAGGCAAAGCTATGCTCCAGCAACCTGTCATGCATAAATTATAACATATCATTTACTAAAAGTAAACAACTAAAAAGTATCTTTAAGCATATAATTGTGAAAGTAAAATAAAAAAAAGAACGAGCTACCTCCATGCGAGCCTTCCGTTTAAAATAAACCAGGCAAATCCATGCTCCAGCAACCTGTCCATGTACAAATTATAACATATCATTTACAAAAAGTAAACAAATAAAAAGTATCTTTTAAGTATCTTTTAAGTGCTAAAATAGTAGAATAAAATAAAAAAAGAACGAGTTACCTCCATACGAGCCTTCCGTTTTTGATAAACCAGGCATAGCTATGCTCCAGAAACTTGTTCATGAATAAATTATAACATATCATTTACTAAAAGTAAACAAATAAATTTTTTGAAAAATATACTTGACAAGTGTAATAAATACGCATATAATTATAATGTAAGTGAGGTGATGCGTATGCAGTTAACAAACCCTTTATATAAAAATATTGGAGTACATATTATTACTAGTATTTTTACAGTTGACAAAGGTGTAGTTAAAGTACTACTTGTTAAAAGAACTAATGAACCATTTAAAGAAAAGTGGAGTTTAGTTGGAGGCGCACTTTACAACAACGAAAGACTAGAAGACGGAGTTAAAAGAGAAATATTTGAAAAAAGTGGCTTAACTGATGTAAATGTTTATTTTTCAGGAGTGTTTGATGAAATTGATAGAAGTCCTGTTAGAAGAATGATAGCTTTAACTTATGTTGGACTAATAGACGCAAATAAAGTTCAAGTACTAAAGAAAACTCTTAAAACTGATAATTCTGACTGGGTCCCAATTGATAAAGTTCAAAATTTGGCAGGTGACCATAACAAGATTTTATTAAAAGGCCTAGATACTTTAAAAGAGTTAATTGTAACAACTGACATATTAAAAAGCTTATTTCCGAGTGGTGTAACCATTCCTGAAATACAAAAGACTTATGAAAGTATACTAAATAAGTCATTTGATAGACGTAACTTCAGAAAGAAACTTCTTAGTCTAGGTATAATAGAAGACACTAATAAATATATGGTATTTGAAGGAAAAAAACCTGCTAAGTTATATAGATTTAATAAAAAGAAAAATAAGAATGTATTATAAATACATTTTTATAAAGAAAATATAAGTGTACAAAATACACATAAGGAGGGAAAATGAAAGATTTGTATATTGATTTTGATGGAGTAATTAAAGATACTATAAAAGTATCTTACAAAATGATGGAAGATGAAAAAATTGATTTAAGAGATCGACCTAAAGTAATTGAATTCTATAAGCAACTTGACTGGGAATACTTACTTAAAATAAGTGCTGAAATAAAAAATGCTTATCACTTTATAAATAAAATCTCAGAAGAAGGAACATTTAATCCTAAAATACTTACAACAGTTAATTCTCTTAATGAGATAAAAGCAAAACTAAGTGACATAAAAAAAAATTGTAAAAACATCACTCTGGTGTCAGTGCCATCTGGAATTGAAAAGTCAGTTTTAGTAAATCCAAAGAATTCTATTTTAGTAGATGACTACCGTGGCAACTTAATCTCGTGGCAAAATTCTGGTGGAATTCCAGTGAAATTTGCAAACGAAATAAGTAGTGAATTTATAACAATCAATACATTAGAAGTATTTACAGAAAAAGAAATATGCAAAAATTTGTGTTTAAGGAGGTAATTAAAATGAAAGAAGATACAAGAAACTTGGCGTTACAAAAATTAAAAACTTTTAAAAGCAAAAGAGAAGAACTATTGTCTTTACAAAAAGAACTAAATGATTTAAAAGAAAATGACTTAGTCAAAAGGTACTTATTTTTATCTGGTTTTTTAAGCAAAATTAATATAGAAAATGATAAAGAGTTAATATTAACTGCCTTTAATTCTCTAGTTAGAAACAACGAATGCACCCACGACATATGGGTATATCTAGGTAGCTTTTATTACGTAGACGATATGTTTAGGTCATATAGTATTAAAGTTCCTAACGAAAGTGATAAAAAATTTGAGTATAATCTGTATGGATGTTTGGAATGTGATGAAACAGTAGAAACTAGTGACTATATAAAATTTGAAAGCGAGCACATATGTTTAAAAACAAGAAAATATGTTAACATCTATGAGCTAAGAAAACAATATTTTGAATATTTAACTGAAATGAATGTAGAAGAAACAGTCAAGAAATTAACGAGTATGTTTGGAGGTGAATTATGAGCTGTTTATATTATTATTCACTTAATGATGGAAATGTAGAAAAATACAAAATTAGTATTGACGAAGAAAAACTAAGCAAGATAAAAGAAAAAAGCATTTATAAATGTGGAAAAAAGAAGAAAGTGAGCTATGAAGGCGTAAGATTTTTTAAAAATAATATGTACTATACTGATTTTAAAGAAGTTGACCTAGGATGGAGAGAATACAAAGATGGTCCAGACGAAAAACTGTATAGATATAGTTTCACTGAATACGTTCCAACCTATTTATCACAATTAATAGATATTATCATAAGTTCAAGTAGCGAAAAAGCAATAAGAGAATTATTTCAAATGGACCTATCTAAAGAATTTTGTGGCTTTCAAAAAGAAATAAACGATATACTTAATAAAGCTAGCAAGATAAGTGACAGCGACTACAAAAATAAGATAAACGCTTTAAACGAATTAAAAAACATTTACGAAGAAAAAGAATTTAATAGTGACAGAGAGGACATAAGCATATACTATAAAGAAGCTTTCACTTGCTTCCATGTTGAACTAATAGATAAGATTAGATTAGAAGAATATAACAAAGTTATTAGTTTTATTAACGGTATACCATTTACAAACGATAAAGTTTGTGATTTAATATTAAGAATGAAGGAGATGTTTTAAATGGATAGTTATATTAGCTTTAGATATTTAAACAAAAAATTATTAGACCAATATAAAGGTTTGGTGCCAGTTGAAATTGAATGTTCTAGAAGACACTATAATGGAGTAGACTATGATACTTACTCATATTCAACAATTGTATATTATAAGAAAGAAAATTTTAATCCTAAAAACTATAAAAATGTTAAAACTTTTGGTAATGAGTTAACAGTTATAGACTTTGAATACGATTTTGAATATTATATGAACTTTATTAAAGACTGTGAATTCAAATTAAGAGACGAAATAGTAGATAAACCATTGGGTATTTACTTATTTCAAGTAAACCATCACGTAGTAAAAGACGGAAAATGCTTACTTGTTAATACCAAAGATAACAAATATGATTTAGATAATTTTGTTATGAGTGTAGTAGAAGAACTAAACTTATTAAGTGAGTCTTCTAGAAAAAAGATTATATCACAGTATGAACTAATAAGGTATAAACTATTTAAGGGTGAAGAATTAAGTAGAAAAGAATATGATTTATTAAGTAGTTTATTAGATAAAGACATAGACGAAAAATTAGAAGAACTAACTGTATTAAAACTTAGCTTATAATAAAGGAGGAATAAAAAAATGATATATTTAATGAGACATGGGCATGAAGATGAAGGATTTATCGGTGGTTGGAGTGATACACATTTAACTCAGAAAGGTGTAAATGAAAGTGTAAACGCTGGGAAATTTATTGTTAATAAAGGGTTAGTTATTAACAAAATATTGTCAAGTGATATAACAAGAGCAAAAGAAACAGCAAGGATTATTAATTCTAAATTAAATGTCCCTTTGGAAATAACAAAACTTTTAAATGAACAAGATAAAGGTATTATTAATGGTATTCCTTTACAAATGGCTGAAGAGTACTATAGTGAATTTATTAATACTGAAGATATTTACAAAAGGTTTCCAGAAGGAGAAAGTTTAAGCGATTTTTATAATAGAATACTTTACTATTATCATGATATTTTAAAAGAAGACAATACATTATTAGTTACTCATAGTGGTGTCATTAATATGATTTACTATATTCTTACTAATACAAAGTTAGGCTATAATAAGAAAGGATTTAATGTAACTCACTCTAGTATTCATGAATATGATCCAACATTAAAGAAAATAAAAAGAATATATTAGAAAAAAGTAAAAAATAAGGCGTGTGTTAAAATAAACGCCTTATTTCAGTTTATATAATAAAGTAGCTTTATTCTTTTACCTTTTGTTTCAATAAGCTCGTCGTCTTTTAAATTTTTAATTTCTCTAGACAAGGCACTTCTATTAACTGCTAGATAGTCAGCTAGTTCAGTATAACTCATTGGCAAATAAATAACTTTTGAACCTGTTTTTTTACTTAATATTCTAAAATAATCTAAAAGCTTATCTCTTATACTTTTATTTGATAACACTTCTATTCTCTCATTCGCTTTTGCAATTATAGTTGTTAAAATATTTATTAAGTTTTTTAAAAATTGATTATAAAAAGTAAAACGATTTTCTTTCATATTTAAAATTGAATTAAAGTCTATTATTACTATTTTTGTTTCTTCTTTAGTAATTACTTGATATTCTTCGTTTTTAAGTGGATAACTAAGACTACCAAATAACGAATTTTCTAAAAAATCTTCAAGAATAGTCCTGTTACCCTCGATATCATTTCTTACTATTTGCAAGTGTCCAGTTAAAATAATACATATAAAGTTATCATTTATCATGTTACTCAATATTTCCTTATTTTTCGGGTATTTATAACTAATCACCTCCAAATAAGCTAGCAGTTTTTCCCTGTTTTTTTGGCTAATATTATAGAATAATTCGTTCACTTTACATCACCTAAAACTATTTTATCAAATTTTTGTAATTGTTGCAATTGCAACATTAACTTTTATATACGATGTTGTATAATTGACTTATAAAATGATAAGAGAGAGGTAAATGAAATGAAGGTAATTAAAAGAGATGGACATATGGTAGATTACTGTCCAGAAAAAATTGAACAAGCTATAATGAAAGCTAATAAGGAAGTAGAAGAAGAAGATCAGGCAAGCAGTACTCAAATTAAAAATATTATTAAATATATAGAGAAACTTGGTAAGAAGAGAATACTAGTTGAAGATATTCAAGACATTATAGAAATGAAACTTATGAGTCAAGGAAAGTATGAACTTGCAAAACATTATATCACTTACAGATATACTAGAGAATTAGTAAGAAAAAGTAATACAACTGACCAATCTATTAAGGAGTTAATTGATGGAGAAAGTGAGTACTGGAATACAGAAAATTCAAATAAAAATGCTAAAGTAGTAACAACACAAAGAGACTACTTAGCAGGCATAACTAGTACAGATATTACGAGAAGATTTTTACTACCTGAAGATATAGTTGAAGCTCATGATGCAGGTATAATACACTTTCATGATGCTGACTATTTTGCACAAAATGCACTACATAATTGTGACTTAGTAAACCTAGAAGACATGCTACAAAATGGAACTAGCATTAATGGAGTAATGATAGAAAAACCACATAGATTTTTAACAGCTATGACTATTGCAACTCAAATAATTACTGCAGTTAGTAGTAGCCAATATGGAGGTGTTACAATAACTTTAACACATCTAGCTCCTTTTGTTAGAGAAAGTTATAATAGATATTTAGATAAATATAAAAAGAGAAAATTAAGTAAAGAACAATGTGAAAAATTTGCAATGGAAGATACAAAAAAAGAAATAGTAGATGGTGTACAAACTTTCCAATATCAAGTTAATTCAATGACTACAACAAATGGTCAAGCACCATTTTTAAGCGTATGTATGTATTTAGGAGAAACCAATGAATACAAAGAAGAATTATCTTGGATTATAGAAGAGTTCTTGCACCAACGTATATTAGGTATGAAAAATGAACAAGGTGTATATATTACCCCAGCATTTCCAAAACTTCTTTATGTGTTAGAAGAAGATAACATTAATAAAAATGGTAAATATTATTATTTAACTAAACTAGCAGCAGAATGTACTGCAAAGAGAATGGTACCAGATTATATTAGTGAAAAAATAATGAAAGAATTAAAAATTGATAAAAATGGTAATGGTAACTGCTATCCTTGTATGGGATGTAGAAGTTTCTTAACTCCGTATGTTGATGAAAATGGTAAACCTAAATACTATGGCAGATTTAATCAAGGTGTTGTTACAATTAACTTAGTTGATGCTGCTTTATCTAGTGACAAAGATATGGATACATTCTGGCAAATATTTGAAGAAAGACTTGAATTATGCCATAAAGCTTTACAAATTAGACATAAACGTTTAAGCAAGGCAACAAGCGACGTTGCGCCTATTCTTTGGCAACATGGTGCATTAGCTAGACTTAAAAAAGGAGAAAGCATTCATGATTTATTACATAATGGTTACTCAACAATAAGTTTGGGTTATGCTGGACTTTATGAATGTGTTAAATACATGACAGGACACTCTCACACAGACAATGGAAAGGGTAAAGAATTTGCTCTTGAAGTTATGGAAAAAATGAATGCTAAATGTAAAGAATGGAAGGAACTTGAAAACATTGACTACAGTGTTTATGGTACACCAATAGAATCAACTACTTACAAATTTGCAAAATGTTTGAAAGACAGGTTTGGTGTTGTTAAAGGAATTACAGATAGAGACTATATCACTAATTCATATCATGTTCCTGTATTTGAAGAAATAGATGCATTTACTAAATTAAAACTAGAAAGTGAATTCCAAAAACTTAGTCCAGGTGGAGCAATTAGTTATATAGAAACACCTAACCTTACTAATAACTTAGATGCAGTATTAGAAGTAATAACATTTATTTATAACAATATTATGTATGCAGAGTTAAATACAAAGAGTGACTATTGTCAAGAATGTGGATATACTGGAGAAATATTAATAGATGATAATATGGAATGGTACTGTCCAAACTGTGGAAATAGAGATCATAACAAACTTAATGTAGCAAGACGTACTTGTGGTTATATTGGAACTAATTTCTGGAATAAAGGAAGAACTCAAGAAATTAAAGAAAGAGTTTTACATATAGACAATAAAGAAGAAAAGGATAATAAGTTAGACAAGGAAGAAAAATAATGGCAAGGTATAATTTAATTAGAAAAATGGATATTTCTGATGGACCAGGTATTAGAGTTTCTATATTTATGCAGGGATGTGCTTTCCATTGTAAGAATTGTTTTAATAAAGAAACTTGGGACTTTAAGTTAGGTCATGAATTTACTGATGAAACCATTAATAAAGTTCTAGATTTGTGCGATAACGAAGTGGTAAAAGGCTTATCTATTTTAGGAGGTGAGCCACTTCATCCACTTAATATAGAAGCATCTACAAAACTTGCAAGTGCATTTAAATGGAGATTTCCTAATAAAGATTTGTGGGTTTGGACAGGATTCTTGTATGATAGAGATTTAACTGGAAAAGAAATACTAAACTATATAGATGTTTTAGTTGATGGACAATATGTAGACGAGTTACATGACTTTAATTTAAAGTGGAGAGGTTCATCTAATCAAAGAGTAATAGACGTAAAAAAAAGTTTAAAGAAAGGAAGTATTGTATTACTAGAAAGTGCTTATGAATAATAGAGGGTTTGAAGTAGCTAAAGGTTACGAAAATATGGGAGTTGTTATGCCCGTTAGAAAGACCAAATATAGTGCAGGCTATGATGTTGAAGCAATAGAAGACACAGTTATTCCACCATTTAAGCCAGGTATGAAACCAACTTTGGTTAAAACTGGACTTAAAGCATATTGTCAGAATGATGAATTCTTTATGTTAGTCAATAGGTCAAGTAATCCTGGGAAAAAAGGACTAGTTTTAGCAAATAGTGTTGGAATAATTGATGCTGACTATTATAATAATCCAGATAACGATGGACACTTTATGTATGCATATTATAACTATTTTAACGAAGACGTAGTTATACATAAAGGTGACGTTATTGGTCAAGCAATATTTATGAAATATTTAATAACTGATACAGATAATGCAACCGGTGAAAGACTTGGAGGATTTGGTTCAACAAGCAAACAAAAATAGTGAAGAAAATTCACTATTTTTATTTATGCACTAATACTTTAGTTCCAGCACTTACATTATTATATATTGTTTCAGCTGCTTCATAAGGCATATTTATACATCCATGACTTCCATTTGTTAAATAAATATCACCACCATATTCACTTCTCCACCCATCAGCATCATGTAAGCCTATTGCTTGGTCAAATGGCATCCAATAATATACGTGACTTTTATATCCAGGGCCTTTTAAATAAGTATCATATGCTTTATAAGCTATTTCAAAATATCCCATTCTAGTATGAATTCCACCGTTACCTGTAACACATGGAGTAGTCATATATAACTCATTATCAATATAAAAATTTACTGTTTGACTACTAATATCAACTTCCACAAACATATCAGGAAGAATACCTGCATCTTCATTATTGATAAAACCAACTATTCCGTTTTCGTCTTCAATAAAATAGTAATAATCAGTTTCTTTAGTTATAACTACTTTTTGAAATTTTCCAATTTCACTGATAACATTAGTTTCTAAAGTATCATCATATACTTTTGTATCATTCTTAATATAACCCAAGTACATTACTTCCTTTTCTTTAATTTCATTTTCCACTTCACTTATCAATTCAGTATTATCTATAACTTCAACAACATTTTCTTCTTCTACGTAATCCTTGTTTGTATCAATAACTTCAGTATCATTTGATATATTTTGAACAAAATCATCAAGTTCTTCCTTACTACATCCAGTTAAAGTAATTAAAGCTGCTAAAACTCCTGCTAAAGTTTTCTTATAATTCATAAATATCCTCACCTTTGACTAAATATTCTACACTCTTTTAGTAAAAATGTAAAGAGATTTAAATCAATATTATGTAATTAAAACACTTAATATATATAAAGTATTTTATGATAAAATAAAGTGGACTTTATTAAAGAAAAAAACCGACTTATTATCGGTTTAACATCCAATTATTATATATATCAGCGTTAGAACTACTTGGCGCAGGATTTGCTTTTTCCATTTTAATTATCATAGGTATCTTTAAAATTCTACCGAAAGCAACACAAGTACCTGGCTGCAAACTCTTTTGTTTGTTGATAATTTCTTCGCTCATATTAGGTATCATTTTTTCAATATACTCCAAATCAAGTGGGTGAGTAATTTTAAAAATTATAAAGTTATCTAACTGACTTATTACATTACCATTTAAATCTGTTGGTCTCTGAGTAATAAGGTCTAGTATAACACCGTGTTTTCTTCCTTCTTTAGCAATTCTTTCAAATATATTATAACCAATTAATTCTTGATCTGTATCTTCTCTAACATATCTATGAGCTTCTTCCAGCATTATATGAATAGGTATACTTGCACGTGGTTCATTAGTTTTACCAAAAAGTAAGAACATTCTACTAAATATCTTTGTAACAGTTCTAGCAAATCTATCGTCAACATCTTCTAAGTTAATATTAATTATTTGTGCTTTTTTATTATCCTTAGTAGTAACTAAAGCTGCGATATAATCTTTAACACTATTATACTTTTTATCAGTAAAGAATACACTATTACTTGAATTAATCAAGTTATGTAGTTTTACTTTTAAACTAATTGCTTCATTATACATCTTCTCATTAAGTAAATATCTCTCACTAAATAAAGTGAAATTTAAAGCAACTTCCAAATCTTTTAACCCATAAGTAACACCAGATGTATTTATGTTCCATACTTTTTCTTCTTTAACAAATTTTTCAATATATTCACTTATTAAAGTTCTTTCACCAAATCTTCCTTCGCTATCTATGTCAAAACATTTTCTAAAAACTCTTGTATAACCAATTCCTGGAACAACTGTGTCTAAACTTAATTGAGGAGTATGTGTAGTAGATAAAATATCAAAAATTTGATCTCTTATCTTAGCACTTGTCTGGTTTGTGTACATAATAGACGTGATAGCTTTAGCAAGTAAATGATTTTTATATTCTTGTACTTCTTTATCTTCACTTGCAAAAATTTTAGCAAGTTCAATTGTTTCTTCAATAATAGGTATCTGTCCATAACTAGTTGCATCTAATAAATTAAGTAAATCATCAAGTGTTAATAAAGATACTGGAATACTCAAATACTCTGCAACTATCTTTTTATTTGTAGTTATTAATTTATAATGCAAATTTGGATTAATATCATTTATCCCACTAAGTGCGCTTATGTATTCGCCATATGAGTCAAATATAAACAAGTTAGCCTTAAATGGAACACCCTTCAAACTCATTAAATTTTGTAAAATTCTACATATACCATAAGTTTTACCACTACCTGAATTACCAAAAATAGCTGCATGATTACTAAATAAATCATTAACATCAACACTTACTGGATAATTTTTATAAAGTGGAGAAACTCCTAAAGTCAAAGCGTTTTTAGAACTGCTTACTAATATTTTTAGTTCCTCTTCATTAATAACTCTAACACTTGAGTTTAAACTAGGTTTTTTAATAAGCCCACCTAGAAAAGAAGTTTTAGTTAATTCTCCAAGAAAATTAACTTTAACAGAATTGCCCTCAATGTCTTCAACTTCTCCAAGTATTTTCTTATCATTATCTATAAATACTACGTGTAAGTTTAAAATATCACCTAGATTAACCGCGTCAACTAATAAACTTACAATAGCATAGTTTTTATTTATTGCTAAAATATTTCCAAACATAATATAACCTCTTTATTCTATAAGTATAATAGCATAAAATTAGGAAATTTACAATTGATTTATTAATTAATTTATGATATTATTTAAATATGTAAACGAAGACGGGTCTTGGAAAGCCTAACAGTTATGTAATTAATGAGTGATCTATTAAGATAATTAGAGTGGAACCACGGGAATTTGTCTCGTCTCTAAACTTATAGTTCACTTTTATTTTAAGGAGAGTGAAAAAATGGAAGAATTAACAATGAAAGACTTAGTGAACTTTTGTAAACAATATGGTTTCATATTTCAAGGAAGTGAAATATATGGAGGACTTGCAAATACTTGGGACTTTGGACCAGTTGGAGTAGAGTTAAAGAAAAACCTAAAAAATGCTTGGATGAAGAAATTCATTCAAGAAGATATAAACAATGTTGGTTTAGATAGCGCTATATTAATGAACCCTAAAACATGGGAAGCAAGTGGCCACTTGAGCACATTTAGTGACCCATTAATTGACTGCAAAGAATGTAAAACTAGATATCGTGCAGATAACTTAATTAATGACTTTACTAATTCAAACTTAGGAGATACTCTTACAAATGAAGAAAGAGTTTCATACATTAAAGAAAATAAGCTTCCATGTCCAAAATGTGGAAAATCTAACTTTACAGACATAAGAGAATTTAACCTAATGTTTAAAACATTCCAAGGTGTAACAGAAGACTCAAAAAGTGCAGTGTATCTTCGCCCGGAAACAGCGCAAGGTATATTTGTAAACTTCATGAATGTACAAAGAAGTATGAGACTTAAAGTACCATTTGGAATTGGACAAGTAGGTAAATCATTTAGAAACGAAATAACTCCAGGTAACTTTATATTCAGAGTTAGAGAGTTTGAACAAATGGAGTTAGAATTCTTCTGTAAGCCAGGTACAGAATTAGACTGGTTTAAATACTATAAAGATAAATGTAAAGATTTCTTATTAAGTTTAGGTATCAAAGAAGAAAGCCTAAGACTAAGAGACCATGACAAAGAAGAACTAAGTTTCTATAGCAACGCAACAACAGATATAGAATATAAATTCCCATTCGGATGGGGAGAACTTTGGGGAATAGCATCTCGTACTAATTATGACCTTTCTAGACATATGGAAGTATCAAAAGAAAAACTAGAGTATCTTGATCCTGATACTAATGAAAAGTATGTTCCTTATGTAATTGAACCATCTCTAGGTGTGGAAAGACTATTTTTAACAGTACTTTGTAATGCTTATACAAAAGAAACACTAACTGATGGAACAACAAGAGAAGTTATGAAGTTTACTCCAGCGCTTGCACCATACAAAGTAACAGTATTACCTCTAGTAAAGAAATTTCACAGTGAAAAAGCACTAGAATTATATAAAGAATTATCTAAACACTTTATGACAATGTATGACGAAGGTGGTAACATTGGTAAAAGATATAGAAGAAGTGATGTAATAGGGGTACCTTTTGCAGTTACAATAGATGATGAAACACTAAATAACCAAACAGTAACAGTAAGAGATAGAGATACAATGGAACAAATAACACTAAAAGTTGAAGAGTTAATTGATTACATAAACAAAAAAATGGAGTTTTAAATTCCATTTTTTTAAATATACCTGATGAGTACCCCAGGCGAGATGAATGCTCACATACAAAATATGCTTACTGGAACTCTTTAACACATCGTTACTCCTTCACAAGTAACCCATCTGCATAATCAATAAAAAAAAATGAGGGTGGGCTCATTTTTTTATCATATTTGGTACGGACAAATAGTATATCTGAAACCTAAGTAATCAGTTAATAAATAACTAAACTCTATAAATATAATATCATAAATTTAAGAAAATTCAATAATTTTGGCATTTTTTAACTATAAACTCAAAGAAATTTGCAAAAAATCAACTTTTATGTTAAAATAATAAACAATTCAAAGGGGGATTATATTTATGAATAAATTATTTAAGAAAATTCTTTATAATGCAACAAGACCTTATGCTAAGAAATATCTTACAGGTCATTTAGGAAAAGTTGTTGAAGATAATGAAAAAATAACTTGTTATGTTAAAAGAAGTAAAATAAAAAAGAAAGATTATAATTATACTGTTGCATGCTTTGGTATAGGAGAAAACCATAAAAAGGTTGCAAAAGCATTCAATTTAAATAAACCAATTTGTTATATAATTGATGGCATTGATTTAAAAAAACATAAAGTATATATCTTTGGTTATAACAATTGTGAAGTTATTATTAAAAATTGTAATTTTGGATTAGATTTATGCGTTCATGTTAATGGTAAATGTACATTAGAGAATACAAATATAACAACATTCTCTTCTTTATCAATTGGCGCTAATGATTTAGTAATTAAAAATATGGATAGCGACAAAATAAGAATAATCAGTTCTGAATCAAATATCACTTTGGGTGCAGATAATAGAATTGATGTAATAGACTCTAATATCGGTAGTCAAAAGAAAAATATTAATGTTTCATTTATAGCTACAAATGAATTAAATGTTGTTAATTCTAATATTGTTGGTAAAGAAGTAGAATGTAAATCAAGTACTATTAATACTGATAAAAAAAGTTCATTAATTGCGACTGATAAAGTTAATCTACAAATAGATACTTTTGATTCTATAAATATTAATGCTCCAACAATTGTTTTAAATGGAGAAGAAATATCAAATGAAAAGAAATCAGTTGTATTTAAAAAAATAACTGAACCACTTGCACTTAAAAGATTAGAATTAGTAAATCTTTTGAAAAAAGTTAAAACTCAATGTGAAAACATTAATTCAGAGAAAGTTTTAGAATACCAAGAAGAACTAAATGTTCAACCAGTTAGTAAAGTTTTAAAAAAATAATAATATACAAAAGAAAAAGACAATTGCGGATTGTCTTTTTTGCTATTATATAAACTGATGGGCACCACCAGGCGAGATGAATTCTCACATATAAAATATGCTTACTGGAACTCTATAACACATCGTTACTCCTTCACAAGTAACCCATCTGCATAATCAATAAAAAAAGAAATGAGGGTGGGCTCATTTCATTTTTTATCATATTTGGTAGCGACGGGGGGAATCGAACCCTCAACCTCACGGGTATGAAAAATAAGCCCTAAATTAAATTACCGTTTATTTTTTACCGTTTCCCTTATTAAATAAGGCTTCGCTCCGATATATATTATAAAATAAAATATAAGTAAATTCAAATAAATATAAATAATTTTATATAAAAATTCCCTAAAATTTCCCTGAATATTTTTTAAGCATTAAATTTATTTTCTTTCTTTTTTTATATATTCAATGTTAAACTCATCTAAATCGCTTATTTTAATTGTACCATCTTCTAGTGAAGATTTTAATCCCTCTTGATATTCGTTAGGGGCATAAATTACTTTAATATATTGACTCTTTTGACAAGGTAAGTAATAAATATATTCATCATCTTTATAAATTTCTTCTAAAGCAGAAGCACAAGTAAAGTTTTCGTTATTTTTACTACTATCAACAATGACAAATTCTTTTTCAATATCATATTTTGAATTATTAAAAACAGTAATATTAAATATCTTTATTATAACTCCTTTTTTATAACCCATACGAATATCATCTATTGAATAAATACTATTAACTTTTGATATTGAATAAGTTAAAGATTTCCACTCAACTGTACCACCATCTTTTAGTTTAAAAGGTATAGGTATTAACAAAATCAATAATATTATAATAATCACAATTTTAGCAATTTTTTTACTTTTCATTTTTCATATCCTTTCCACAAACTATCTTTGTTAATAATATTATACCATATTATTGATAAAAATAGTAATACAATGGTATTGATATGTCAAATAAGATTAAAATGTATAAAAAAATAGATATTTCTATCTATTATTACTCATATTGGTAGCGACGGGGGGAATCGAACCCTCAACCTCACGGGTATGAACCGTGCGCTCTAGCCAGTTGAGCTACATCGCCATCACAACAACAAAATAATACCATAAAATAACTTATAAAGTCAAGCAGATTTTCATTTTTTTCTTTTAAATTTTTAAATTTTATGATATATTTGTATTATAAGAGTAAAGAGGTGCAAGTATGTTTGGAAAAATAACTGAAATAAATGGAAGCTCATGTGTAGTAGAAAACAAATCTCACTTAACCCATAGTGAATTAATGAACTGTCATGTAGTATTCCCTGAAAGTGATAGATTAGTAGTTGGAGAAATTACAAAAATAGATGAAAGCAAAATATGTATACTTTTAGTTGGAGAAATCAGGTCTAATCGTTTCTTTCCAGGAGTAGTTAAAAAGCCAAGCACTACACCAAGAATAATAAATGTTAATGAACTTGAATTAATTATAGGAAAACAATCTAAAGACATTCCATCACTTGGACGTTCTGCAATATATAAAAACTATGATGTAAAAGTACCTATTGACAGTATGTTTGCCAACCATTTAGCTATAATAGGTAACACTGGAAGTGGTAAATCATGTGGAGTAACTAGAATTTTACAAAACCTATTTACCGAAAGCTTAGTTAAACCAAAGAAAAGTCACTTTGTAATATTTGATGCCTACGGAGAATACACTCATGCTTTTGATGGACTTGATATTAATACAAAAGTCTATACTGCTGTAAAAGAGACTGCTTTAGATTTAGGGCTAACTATACCACCAAACTTTCTAGAAGTAGACGACCTTGCAATTCTTCTAGGAGTAACAGAAGGAGATCAAATTCCAGTTTTAGAAAAAACACTAAAATTAGTTTACATATTTACAAGTAGTGACGATAAAGTAATAGAATATAAAAACGATATAATCGCTAATTGTTTGTTAGACATATTAACTTCTGGAAAATCTGGTAGTCAAATGAGAGACCAAATAATTGCAGTTTTAACTCACTACAAAACAGATAGTCTTAACTTAGAAAGTATTGTTCACACTCCAGGATACGATAGAACGCTAAAACAATGTTTATTAATTGATGAACATGGAAAAATAAATGCGATGGAGTTAATAACAAAATTTTTAAAAGAGTTTACAAAATTAAATTTAAACGACATAATAATTGATAAAAACTATACATACACATTAAACGATTTATACTATGCCTTAGAGTTTGCCCTTATGAGCGAAGGAACTCTTAACGATACACTAAGTTATTCTAAAAACAACATTTTAAAAACTAGATTACAAACAATAATTAACAGTAAATATAAAAGTATCTTTGAAGTAAATGAGTATCTTACAAAAGAAGATTATGTTAGTAAATTCTTCACTAAAAATGAAGAAAATGCTTCACTTACAATAATAAACTTAAGTACAGTAGACGATAGATTTGCAAAGATTTTAACTAAACTGTTTTCAAAACTATTCTTTACTTACACAACAACACTTAATTCACGTGGCTCTTTTCCAATTAATATAATCCTTGAAGAAGCTCATAGATACGTACAAAACGATAACGACATCAACATAATTGGCTACAACATATTTGATAGAATTACAAAAGAAGGAAGAAAATATGGAACATTTTTAACTTTTATCACTCAAAGACCAAGCGAACTATCAAGTACTGCACTTAGTCAATGTTCAAATTTCGTTATATTTAGAATATTCCATCCAAAAGATTTTGAAATTGTAAAAAGTATAAGTACAAATGTTGACACTGAAAGCTTAGAAAAACTAAAAACTCTTAACTCAGGAACTTCTTTAGTGTTTGGAACAGGTTTTAAAATACCATTATTAGTAAGTTTTGATTTACCAAACCCCATGCCAACTAGTACTAACATAAAACTAAGTCAAGTATGGTATCAGTAAATAAACTGTAAAGTCTATCTTAAATGAATAGACTTTTTTTTATTTAAAGAGTATTATAGTGTACAAAGGGAGGTTTTTTTCATGAAACTAAATGAACTATATGAAAATGCACCAGATGTAGAAATTACAGGTATTAAAATTAATTCTAAAGAAATAGAAGAAGGTGACTTATTTATCTGTACGATGGGTGCTACTGTTGATAGACACAACTTTATTGGTGATGCTATTAAGAAAGGGGCTGCTGCTTTAATTGTAAGTAAAGAAGTAGACGCAAGTATTCCTTATGTTAAAGTAGAAAATACTAATAAAGAGTTACCTAAAATTGCAAGAAAATTCTATAATCATCCAGAAAACAGAATGAACGTAATAGGTGTAACTGGAACAGACGGAAAAACTACAACAACTACAGTTATACAAACATTACTTGGAAGTGATAAATGCGCGTACATGGGTACTAATGGTAGAAGTTGTGCTAAATTTAGTAAAACGACTGCTAATACAACACCGGGTGCTGAAGTATTATATGGCTATTTAGACGAATTTATTAATGCAGGATGCGACACTATCGCAATGGAAGCTAGTAGTGAAGCATTTTATAATGGAAGACTAGAAGGTATGCCTTTTTTAGTAGGCGCTATTACTAATGTAACAAGCGAACACTTAAATACACATAAAACTTTTGAAAACTATCTTAATTGTAAATGTAAACTTTTTGATCAAATTAGAAATGATGGATATGCAATCCTTAATAAAGATGATGAATACTTTAATGAAGTGTTAAGCCACTGTAAATGTAAAGTATTAACTTATGGACGAGATGAAAGTTGTAATTTATACATAAAAGACTTTAAAATATTCTCAGACAAAACATTGATAACATTCGTGTTATACGGTAAAACTTATCAAGTAACTAGTCCACTTTTAGGAGACTTCAATGTTTATAACCTAGCATGTGCATTATTATCTTGTGTTGCATTAGGAAAGAAAATGGAAGACTTAATTCCAAATATATCTAAAATAAATGTAAGTGGAAGGCTTGATATGCTACCTAATATTGGACAAGATTTCTACTGTATGGTAGATTATGCTCATACACCTAACGCAATAGATAAAATATTGAATTTCGTTCACACTCTTGGAGTAAACAAAAGTATAGTAGTAAACGGTTCAGCTGGAGAAAGAGACCATACAAAAAGACCGCAGATGGGAGAAGCTGTTTTAAAAAATGCTAGCTATGCAATATTTACATACGAAGATCCTAGAAGTGAAGACCCACTTGAGATAATTAAAGAAATGACTAGCACAGTAAAAGGTGTTTATAATAACTATGAGGTAATCGTAGACAGAAGACTTGCAATTAGACGTGCTATTGAGTTAGCTAATGAAAATGATATTGTATTAATTCTAGGAAAAGGAAATGAAACTTATGAAAAACTAAGTACTGGAACAATATATTTTAACGATGAAGAAGAAGCAATGGCTGCTATTAAAGAGAAATTAGAAACTAAGAAATTAACTTTAAAATAAACTAGACAAATATGCTTGTTTGTAGTAAAATTTGTGTATGGAAGTGATAAAATGAAAAGATTATTAACAGGTTTAAAACCAACTGGAAATTTAACTTTGGGAAATTATATAGGTGCGATAAAGCCACTTGTAGATTTAGCTAATACTAATGAATACGAAATACTTTTATTCGTAGCTGACTTACACGCATTAACCGTTTATCAAGAACCTGATTTACTAAGAGATAGAATTAAAAAGTTTATTGCAATGTATTTAGCCTGCGGTGTAGACCCATCAAAAGTTACTATTTATATTCAGTCAGATAATACATATATTCCAGCTATCTCATGGATACTAGAGTGTAATACTTATTATGGAGAAGCTAGTAGAATGATACAGTTTAAAGAAAAAAGTAAAGGGAGTAATAACTTTTCAATAGGACTACTTACATACCCAGTATTAATGGCAGCAGACATTCTTTACTGTGACGCTGACTTTGTACCAGTTGGAGTAGACCAAAAACAACACGTTGAACTAGCAAGAGACATAGCTATTCGTTTTAACAAAAAATATGGAGAAACTTTTAATATCCCAGCACCTCTTATAACAAAAGCAGGTACTAAAATAAAAGACCTAAAGCATCCTGATAAAAAGATGAGCAAAAGTGAAGATAATCCAAGTGGTGTAATATCTTTATTTGACGAACCTTCTAACATAATTAAGAAAATAAAAGGTGCAACAACAGATAGTGATAACTTAGTATATTTTGATGAAGAAAATAAGCCAGGTATATCGAATTTATTAAACATTGCATCAGTAATGACTGGTAGAAGTATAGACGACTTAGTAAGTGAATTTAAAAACAGTGGTTATGGTACATTCAAAACTTATGTCGGAGAAGTAACTGCTAATAAAATCTCTGAAATTCAAGAAAAATATAATAAATTATTAAATAGTAGTGAAATAGACGAAGTATTAAATAGTGGCTTAAATAAAAGTATTAGTCTTGCAAAAACTAAATACGAAGACATGAAAAAGAAAGTGGGACTTAATTAGTTCTACTTTTTAAATTTTCACATACATATCACACTAGTACTTTATAATGAAATAGGGAGTTGATAAAAATGACAATATTAATAGTAGATGATGAAGTGCTAATAAGAAACGTAATAAAAGAATATTTACTTAATGAAGGATACAAAGTACTTGAAGCAAAAGACGGGTTTGACGCTTTAAGAGTAATATCTGATAATAAAGTAGACCTAATTGTTTTAGACATAATGATGCCTAAAATGGATGGCTTTACATGCCTTAGTGAAATAAGAAAAACAAAGAATATTCCTGTAATAATGTTAAGTGCAAGAAAAGAAGAAACAGATAAACTTAATAGTTTTGATCTAGGAGTAGACGATTATGTTACAAAACCTTTTAGCCCAAAAGAATTAGTAGCTAGAGTAAAAGCTCATTTAAAAAGAACAACATCTAATAATGAAAACTATACTTATAAAAATCTTATAGTAGACTATAAAGGTAGAAAAGTAACAATCAATGACAAAGAAGTAAATCTAACACCTAAAGAATACGAGCTTCTTACATATTTTATTAAAAACAAAGGAATTGCTTTAAGTCGTGAGCAACTACTTAATAATGTTTGGGATTATGACTATTATGGAGATGATAGAACAGTAGATACACACATAAAAATGTTAAGAAAAAGCTTGGGAGACTATAGAAACCTAATTAAAACAATAAGGGAAGTAGGTTATAAATATGAAACTGAAGAATAGAACACTAAAAGAACAAATATGGTTTTACATGGCCATATTTTCTACATGTCTAATAGCTTTACTTTGGATACTTCAAGTATTATTTTTTGATGCTTACTATGAAGAAAAAACAACAAAAACAATAGAAAAAATAGCTTTGAAAACAAAGTATTATTACTTAAACAATAAAACAACAAATAGCTATGACACACTATCATACGATAATAACGCTTGTATTGAAATAATAGAAGATAATGCTTCAATTTATAGTTCAAATGGTAAAAGAAGAGGTTGTATATATATTGATGATACTGTTGAATTAAGTACAAATTACATATTAGATTTTATTGAAAGTGATGAAACTACAAAGAACTACAAAATAATAAATCCAAAACTTAATAATCAAACACTAGTAACAGCGATAAAACTTAAAGATAGTGCATATGCTTTTATCAACGTAAGTTTAGAGCCTACTGACCCAGCTATATCAATAATTCGTTCAGAACTAATATACATAAGCATATTTATATATTTGTCTTCATTTATAATCGCGTACTTTATAAGTAGGCACATCAGTAAGCCCATTCTAGAATTAAATAAAGAAGCTACAAAGATGTCTAAAGGGGATTTAATAACTCCATTTAACGAAAACTCAAACATTGAAGAAATAAAAGAACTTTCTAGAACATTAAATCAAACAAAAAAAGAATTATCTAAAATTGATACAACAAGAAAAGACTTGCTTGCTAATGTTTCACATGACCTTAAAACACCACTTACAATGATTAAAGCATATGCTGAAATGGCAAGAGATTTAAATAAGGATAATGAAGAAAAAAGAACAGATAATTTAAATGTTATAATTGAAGAAAGTGATAGACTAAATAGCTTAGTAAACAATATACTAGAGTTATCTAAAAGTGAAAAAAACATGGATACACTAACAAGAGAAAACTTTAGTATAAATGAGTTAATCACAAAAGTACTTCATAGATTTGATTATCTAACTGAAGAAGGATACACTTTAAAATTTGTATCTAAAAAAGAATATATCATAAATGCAGATATCCAAAAAATTGAGCAGGTTATATATAATTTAGTAATAAATGCAGTAAACTATACTGGAAAAGATAAAAAAGTAACTGTTAAAATAGAAGAAAATAAAGGCTATATAAGGGTGTATGTCATTGACACAGGTAAAGGAATAGCTGAAAGTGAAATTAATCTAATCTGGGATAAGTACTATAAAAATGAAAAAAATCATCAAAGAAATAAAATAGGAACTGGTTTAGGCTTGTCTATAGTGAAAAATATTTTAATAAAACATAACTATAACTATGGCGTAATTAGTACTAAAGGAAAGGGTAGTAAATTCTATTTTGACATTAACATATAATTTTCACTTTTTTTTCACAAATTTATCACTTAACTTTAGTATACTTATATCATGAAAGGAGAAGTGATATTGTTAGAAGAAAAGTTGTAATAAAAATATAAATCCTCAAAAAACCTATAAAATCACATATAACAATTAAGAGTACACGATTAATCCCAGTGTACTCTTTTTCAAATTTTTAATTATAATTACTAGTTTTTTCTTTTAATATTTGATATAATTATTTTTGAAAGAGAAGAGTGGTTTTAAATGAGTGAAATAAAATTAAAATTTACTGCTAAACCTAAAGATATAATAATGTTTATTATATTCTGCATTTTTTTACTTTATTTAGTAGCAATTGGCGTACTTAACTTATATGAAATAACACACAATAATATGTTTTGGGGACTAAACCCAATACCTGCTTTTAGTAGTGACTTCATTGTAGCTACAATGACTTTGTATATATGCGCTTTAATTGCAGTATTCATGAGTACATCAAGTTATTTCTTTGATAGAGAAAAAGGTTTTGGATTTGGTAAAAAGAAAGATAAAGATGAACCAGGTTGGTCTAGATGGATGAAAGAAGACGAAATGAAAAAAGCTTATGATGTAAAAGAAATTACATTAAATGCTGATACTTACGAACATGCTGGAATTCCAATTATATTAAAAGAAGACAAAGCTTGGGTAGACGATGGAGAAAACCATAGCCTTATCATAGGTGCATCTGGTTCTGGTAAAACAGCTACAGTATTAGACCCACTTGTAAAAATACTTGGTAAAGCTGGGGAAAGTATGATAGTAACTGACCCTAAGGGTGAGATTTACGAACACAACGCTAACCTTTTAAGAGAAAAAGGATATAACGTAATAATAGTTAACTTCCGTGATCCAGAACATGGTAGTGCATGGAACCCTCTTACACTTCCTTATAGATACTGGAAACAAGGAAAAGAAGATAAAGCAATGGAGTTACTTGAAGACCTTGCAACAAACATATTAGTAGATTCAACTAATAATAACGATCCATTCTGGCAAAAGACTGCAGCTGACTATTTTACTGGGTTAGCTCTTGGACTTTTTGAAGATGCTAAAAGTGAAGACGAAATAAACTTAAACAGTATAAACGCAATGAGTACATTTGGTGAAGAAAGATGCGGTGCATCAAAGTATGATAAAGAATACTTTAAACTAAAAGGAGAACTTTCAAGTGCTTACATTAGTGCTGCAGCAACTATAACAGCACCTGCTGATACTAAAGGTGGTATCACATCAACTTTTAGACAAAAGGTACGTATCTTTAGTAGTAGACAAAAACTAGCTGAAATGCTTAGTTATACTGACTTTGATGTAACTAAAATAGGTAAAGAAAAAACAGCAGTATTCTTAAAAATACATGACGAAAAAACAACATACCACGCTCTTGCTACAATATTTGTAAAACAAGTTTATGAATGCTTAATCGATGAAGCTCAAAAAGAACAAAATTTAAAACTTAAAATCAGAACAAACTTTATCCTAGATGAGTTTGCAAACATGCCTGCACTAAAAGACGTAGAAAGCATGATTACTGCATCTCGTTCAAGAAATATGAGATTTAACTTTGGTATACAAAACTTTAGCCAATTAAATAAGGTATACGGAAAAGATGTTGCTGAAACAATTAAGGGTAACTGTGGTAATATGTTCTATCTAATTACTACAGAATATGCAGCACTTGAAGAAATAAGTAAACTTTTGGGAGACGCTAAACCAAAAGATGCTAAAGAAGGTAAACCTACTCCACCTATTAGACCACTTGTAACAGTAAGTGATTTACAACAAATGAAGAAATTTGAAATGATTATCAAGCGTTTCAGAAATATGCCATTTAAAACAAAACATAAAGCAAGCTTTGAAATATTTAAAGCTAAAAAAGGTGGATGGGGCTTTGAAGACTCAATGAGTGGATATCCAACAAGAGAAAGTAGGAATATTAAAACATTTGATATAAAAGGCTTTGTTGACGAACATAGAACAGATGATGGAATGAATGGTTTTCCAAACTTTGGCGGAAGTGCTTTTGTCCCACCATTTGCAATGCCATCTATCAATAAAGGAATGAATAACGATAAATCATCTAGTATAGACGAATTAGTTAAAAACATAGATGCTCAAATAGCTAAACTAGAAGAGGAAGAAAGATTAGAAAAAGAAAATAACCAAGGTAAAAACAAAGAAGAAAAAGAAAACGAGTTTGAAAGTCTTGTTAACAAAAAATACGAAGAGTTTATGGGACGCAAAGAAGAAAAACCAGTTGAAGAACCAAAGAAGAACAACGTTAACGTAGACGATTTAATTAAGAAAATTGATGCTAGAATTGCTGAGTTAGAAAAAGAAGAAGAACTTGCTAAAGCTAGTCCATTTGCTGAAACTACAGAAAAACCTGTTGTAGAAGAAAATACTAGTAAAGACGAAAATGTTAGTGATTTCTTAGAATTTGCCAAAGCAATAAATGACGACATCATAAAAGACGAAGAAAGTAAACCTAAAATAAATATTGATGCTGACTCAATTATAGTAGACGAAAATATTACAGACGACGAATTCTTTGACGATTTCTTTGGAGACGACGAAGACTAAAGCCCAAGTGGCTTTTTCTTTTTATCATACATTATAATAAAGGGGATGTATGAACTTGTGATGTTTGGAAATAATAAAAAAATAATAGATATACAAGATAAATACTACTATAATATATATCACTTAAATGGCGCTATTAACATACCATATGACGAACTTATGAATAACTATAGATACCATTTAAATAAAAATACTGAATATTTGATTTACTGTAAAAGTGGTAAATTAAGTAAAAGAGTAGTAGCAGTTTTATCATATTTGGGGTATAATGTAAGAGAATACAAATAAAAGGAGATTATATGGAAGTATTAGAAGCATTAAATGAATTAATAATGAATTTACTAAATTTACTAGGTTCATGGGGTGCACTATTAGGATGTGTATTTATATTGTTTGAAAGCATTGTACCAATACTACCTTTATCAGTGTTTATAACGTTAAACTTTTTAACATTCGGTAGTATCATAGGTTTTATAATAAGTTGGGTGTTTACTGTCCTTGGTTGTATGATGAGTTATTACATATTTAAAAGTAGTGTTAGTGAAAAAAGACTAGAGAAGTTTAAAGAAAATCAAACTTTATTAAAAGTAATAAACGTAATTGAAAACATGAATTTTACAAGTTTAGCCCTACTAATATCCATTCCATTTACTCCAGCTTTTGCTGTAAATATTGCTGCAGGAATATGTAGAGTAGACAAGAAAAAATTCTTATATGCCTTAATGATTGGTAAAATATCTCTAGTATATTTCTGGGGTTATGTTGGAGTAAACCTAATAGAAGCTTTAAAAACACCGATAGTTTTAATAAAATTAGCAGTTATAGTATTGATAGTTTATATAATAAGTTATCTCTTATCTAAAAAATTAAAAATTAAATAAGATACACTTGAAATATAGTGTTTTTTTTGATAAGATTATCTTGTAATAAAGATAGGAAGTGAAGTACATGAAAAAGAATACTTTTATAAATAACTATAGTTTTTCATGTGCAATTAAATGGACAGAATAAGTCTACCCATTTTTTCGTGTCTTTAAAAAGAAAGGAAGATGTAATATGCAACGAAAACAATTAACACTTGTAATAGTAAGCTTACTTGTAGTAGTACTAAGTGTATCACTAGCATGGTTTACAACTCAAATAATAGGAAAGGGAAAAGATGTAAGTGTAACAAGTACTAACTTGCAGATAGTATTCACTGACACAGATGGAGAAATAGCTGGTGCAGATATAGAACCAGGTTGGCAAAAAACTAAAACTTTTACTGTTGAAAATAATAGTAAAAGTGAATACAAATATAATATAGTAATAAAAGATTTGTTAAATACTTTTGTAACTAATGGATACTTAAAGTACAAGATAACTAGTACAAACAATGGATACAATATGACTGAGTTTAAAGATATTCCAAAATCTAGTGCACCTAAAGATAAAATACTAGCTTATAGTGTAGTAATACCTAATGGAGTAACACAAAGTTACACAATTGAATTTAAGTATGCAAACGATGAAAGTGTAGACCAAAGTGATGATATGGGTAAGAAACTAAGTGGAACATTATTTATAACTGAAGGGACAGAAGACATATATGCAGGATATGAAGAGGGTACTCTAGGATATCAAATAATGGGGGATAACCCAACAAGAAGTACAAGAAGTAACAATAATAATGGTACAAATGACTTTGCAACACCTTTAACTACAACCACAACAGGAACATTATTCAAATCAACTGAAAGTATAACAGGTATAACAGATTCACCAAAAGAAGTATATTACTATGCAGGAAATACAACAAACAACTGGGTAAAGTTTGCTGGATTTTACTGGAGAATAATAAGAACAAATCATGACTCTAGTATAAGACTACTTTATGTAGGAACTAGTCATGATACAACAACTGGAAATATAGGAACAAGTGCGTTTAACTCTTCATATTATAGTCCAAAATATGCAGGATACAAATATGGAGAAGATACATCACTTGATACAATAAGAAATAATACAACAGATAGTACAATAAAAACGTTTATTGACTCATGGTATAAAAATAACTTAACAAATTATACAAAATACCTAAGTACTTCTGCAGTATATTGTAATGATAGAAGTGAGGGAACAGGACAAACATATAGTGTAAGCGCTGACTTCAACTTTGCATCATACTATAGAATGGACTGGATTGGAGATGGAGCAAAAGCAAATCCATCATATAACTGTACAGATATAAGAGATGCATTCAGCATAGATAATACAAGTGCAAAACTTACTTATCCTGTGTCTTTAATGACAGCAGATGAAATAGCTTTTGCCGGTGGAGTAGCATTCCAAACAATGAACACTCCATATGCATGGTTTATTAGTAATAGCGCTGGAACTCAAGTATCAACATATTGGTGGTCCTTGTCTCCTAGCGCTTGGAACGTTGGGCGCGCGAGCGTGTGGAGCTGGAATTCCGACGTTGCGTATTTGTACAGCCTCTACGTGGTCAACACTAACGCCGTGCGTCCCGCCAATTTCTCTAGAGTTTAAACTTGAAATGTATTGTAAAAATTATTTCGTTAATGAGTTTAAATTTAAAAGAAAAGTCATAACAAATGTTATAGTAGACTAAGATATAGAGAAACAAGTTTATTTCATAAGTTAGGTAATACTTAACTTGAATAGAGTAAATGGCAGTCCTTACTCTTTAGTAGGAAAACCGAAACAAAGTAAATAACGGATCTAGGTATTTACCAATATAAAACAGTAGAGCTAATAAAATGTAACCTGTAAGGTGGACTCTCAAAAAAAGAGAGACCTACTTTATAGGTTTTTATTATGTCTTGATGTATA
>ENA-ORLW01000424-ORLW01000424.1-human-gut-metagenome-genome-assembly--contig:-NODE-424-length-61483-cov-19.402127_pt1 | contig 61483 bp, 58 predicted proteins | sample MGYA00243017_ERZ508829 | MGnify/ENA primary metagenome ERZ508829 (study PRJEB26277, sample SAMN04329776) | human gut metagenome | biome: human-associated habitat | host: Homo sapiens | place: USA...
GAGTTTATTAATAAAAAACTCGGCAAACGTCATCTCCGGATGGTAGAACCTTTGGAAATTTTGATGCGGTTGCCCTGAGCCCGCGCAGAGGCGCCAAAAAGGGCTTTGGGGCACAGATACAATGATTTTTGAAAACTTTTTGCGCTTTGTTGAATATTTTTTACTATTTTTGGCGCACAGAACCGAACCGCCGGTGGCCGCGAGCCCCGGACGGCGGTCTGCAATTAACAATATAAGTGACTATGGACATGCAACCCTCCAACCTTGAAGAGCCCCTGGCCCAGGGTACGGACAACACACTCAACGAAGCCGCGGCAACCGCTGCCGGGGCCGGAATCGAAAATCAGGCGGAACCCCTGGAAGCCGACGGTCCCGACGGCGCTCCCGAGGATCCCGAAGCCGCCGCTGAAGATTTAATGACCGAAGGCGAAAAGGAAGAAGAAAGCTCCCGCCGCACCCATCAGCTCACCGAGGAGGAACTCCTGGCCGCTGTGGTAGCCATGCTCGAGAAAGATCCTTCCGAGTACTCCGGCGAGGACATCAACCGACTGCGCCAGCGCTTCACCATGCTCCATAGTAACCTTGCCGTTGCCGCCGAAGACGCCGCTGCCGCCGAAGACGCCCGGCCCGACAGCGAACCCGCTGCCGCCAAAGAGGAAACAGCCGACGAAATCGAGGTGCAGCCCGACGCCCGGCCATCACTGTCCGCACAGTTCGAGGCCGCAATAGCCGAACTGCGCGCCCGCAAAACCCGCTGGACAGCCGAAATGGAAGCCAAACGGGCTGATAACCTTCGCCGCAAAAACGAAATCATCGACCAGATTGCCGCTCTTGCCGACGACACCGACAACGTGAACCGCACCTTCCCGCGCTACCGCGAGCTCCAGGACGAGTTCAACGCCATCGGCGAAGTGGACCCCACTCAGGAGACCGCCGTGTGGAAGCGTTTCCAGGAAGTTCGCGAACAGTACTCCGACAACCTCAAAATAAACAAAGAGCTGCGCGACTACGACTTCAAGAAGAATCTTGCCGAGAAGGAGTCGCTGCTGGCCGAAGCCCGAGCTCTGGCCCTGGACGACGACGTCATCGCTGCCTACCGCCGCCTCCAGGACCTCCACAACAAGTGGCGCCAGATAGGCCCCGTCGCCAAAGAGCAGCGCGACCAAATATGGGCCAACTTCCGCGAGGCCAGCGCAGCCGTCAACCGCCGCTACCAGGAGTACTTCGAGGCCCTCAAGGCTCAGGAAGCCCAAAACGAGGCCGCAAAGACCTTGCTCTGCGAGCGTGTGGAGGCCATCGACACCACACCTCTGAAAAACATAGCCGCATGGGAGCGTCAGGCCGAGAAAATCAAGGAAATGCAGGCCGAATGGCGAACCCTGGGATTCGCCTCCAAGAAGGCCAACCGCCAGCTCTTTGCACGCTTCCGCAAGGCCTGCGACGCTTTCTTCACCTCCAAAAATGAATTCGCCCGCAATGTCCGCCAGACCTACGCCGCAAACCTCGCCCTGCGCCGACAGATTGTCGAAGAGGCCGAAGCATTGGCCACCAGCACGGCATGGCGCGCAACCGCCGACCGACTCATAGCCCTGCAGGCACAGTGGAAGGAAATCGGCCAGACACCCCACACCCAGATGCGAGAGCTCTGGACGCGTTTCAAAGCGGCCACCGACGCTTTCTTCGAGGCCAAAAAGCGCTCCGGCGAGAACAACGAGCAGAATGTCAATCTCAAAACCAAGCGCGAAATAGTCGGCGAGCTCTCAGCGCTCATCACCGACGGTGTCGACAAGAGCGATGCCATCGCCCGCCTCTCCGACCTCCAGAAGCGCTGGCGCGAAACCGGCCACGTGCCCTTCCGCGAAAAAGAGAAAATCTACACCGCATACACCGAGGCCGTCGACGCCGTTCGGGCACACTTCGGGCTGGCCAACCGCGGAGAGCGCCGCACGCGCCGCGAGGGAGCCGCCACGGCAGCCGCCGACGGGGCCGACAAGACCTACACCGAACGCGACCGGCTCATGCGCACCATCGAAAGCCGTCGCGCTGAGCTCCGCACCTACGAGAACAACCTCGGCTTCCTCTCCTCGCGCAGCAAAGCCGGCGACTCGCTGGTGCGCGACATGGAGCGTCGCATAGAGCGCATCAAGGAAGACATCGCCAAGCTGCTCGAAAAGGCCAAGAGCCTGGACTCGCAGATTCAGTAACCCCCATTCGGCAAACGGCAGGGACAGCCTCTCAGGCGGCGCTCCCTGCCGTCGTTGCCCCGCTGGGGCGCTCTTACGCTACCATACGCCCCCAAACAGTCAAGACCCCATCCTGCCAATGACCTCCTCCGAAAGATACCAAGGCAAAGCCAGATTCATTCCCCTGCTGTTCACAGCGGGCGACCTGGTTCTTGTCAACCTTATCTTCTGGTTCACTCTTCTGGCCTTCCCGACCATAGGTTCGATTCCGTCGGCCCTGAGGGAGTTGTGGCTCTGCGTCAACGTCAGCTTTGTGCCGGCAGCATTCATACAGTTCTTCAATCCCCACGAGAACCGCGCCATCACCATGGAGCGCGTGATGCGCACCACACTCATCGCCGTTGGCCTCCACGCTCTGGTTTTCCTCTCGCTGATAGCTTTTCTGCGAATCACCGTTGTGCCCCCGAAGGCCTACATCTACTTCTACGGCATTCTGGTGCCGGCGCTTATGCTCTTCACCCTCAGCGGCAACTACGCTCTGAAGGCCTATCGACGCCGTGGCGGAAACTTCACCCGCGTGGTCATTATCGGCACGGGTCCTACGGCAAAACGACTCGAAGCCGCCATGAAGGAAGACCCCGGCTTCGGCTACAAAATTCTCGGTTTCTTCGATGACGCGCCGGACCCGGCTTTCAACGGTACTTATCTGGGTAGCATCGACCGGCTGGCCGACTTCGTCTCCGAAAAAGACGTTGAACAAATCTTCTTCACCCTCTCCGGCCACAGCGACGCGCTGGCCAAAACCATCAAAACCGCCGACGACAAAGTTGTCGAGTTCTACTACGTGCCTCAGATCCCACGCACTTTCTCCCGTGCCTTCCAGCTCAACAACATAGGGCATATGCCCGTGCTGGGAACACGCAAAAATCCCCTCAACGGAGCCGTCAACCGAGGCATAAAGCGTGCGTTCGACCTGGCCGTCTCCGGTACTTTCCTCATCTTCTACCCCCTGATTTTCATTCCAGTGGCCATAGCCATCAAGATGTCCTCGCCGGGACCCGTTTACTTCCGCCAGGAACGCACCGGACTGAAAGGCCGCTCTTTCCAGTGCCTCAAATTCCGCACCATGCGCGTAAACGCCAGTTCCGACAGCGCCCAGGCTACCCAGAACGACCCCCGCAAGACGCGTCTGGGCGACTTCCTGCGACGCACCTCCATCGACGAGCTTCCTCAGTTCATCAACGTGTGGAAGGGCGATATGAGCGTGGTCGGCCCGAGACCCCACATGCTCAAGCACACCGAGGAATACACCCGCCTGATCGACACCTATATGGTGCGACACATGGTTAAGCCCGGCATAACCGGGTGGGCGCAGGTCAACGGCTATAGGGGCCTCACCGACGAGCTATGGAAGATGGAACGTCGCGTTGAGTGCGATGTGTGGTACATCGAAAACTGGACTTTGCTGCTGGACATCAAAATAATGATCCGCACCATTATCAACGCCATTCAAGGCGACAAAAACGCCTTCTGACCAAATTCTTTGCAAATATTCCTTTCGGGGAGGGGCGTCACTGCTACTCTTCGAATTTTTCGTAGAGCAGGTCGTTGTAGGGGAATCGCGACAAGTGTATTTCGCGCGCCATTTGGTAGAGGCGCTGCTTGAGGGCGTCGATGTTTGTGCCTTTTCGGGCGGAGACAAACACGCAGTTGTCGGCCATCTTTGCCATCCACGATTTTTCGAGCTCCTCGAGGGTGCGGTGGCAAGCTTGACGGGGTGTGAGGTCGTCCTGATCGCGATGCGTGCACTTGAAGGCATCTATCTTGTTGAATACAAGTAGCATCGGCTTGTTGGCACCGTCGCATACTTCGCGAAGGGTCTTGTCGACCACCTCTATTTGCTCCTCGAAGTTGGGGTGGGAGATGTCGACCACGTGCACCAGGATGTCGGCCTCCCGCACCTCGTCGAGGGTGCTTTTGAAGGAGTCGACAAGGTGGGTGGGGAGCTTGCGGATGAAGCCTACGGTGTCGGTCAGAAGGAAGGGCAGATTGTCGATCACCACCTTGCGGACTGTGGTGTCGAGGGTGGCGAAAAGTTTGTTTTCGGCGAATACATCGCTCTTGCTCAGCAGGTTCATCAGGGTGGACTTGCCCACGTTGGTATAACCTACCAGAGCCACGCGGGTCAGTTTGCCACGGTTTTTGCGCTGCACGGCCTTCTGTCGGTCGATAGCTCGGAGTTCTTCCTTGAGGAGGGAGATTTTGTTGAGGATTATTCGGCGGTCGGTCTCAATCTGCGTTTCGCCGGGGCCGCGCATGCCGATGCCGCCGCGCTGGCGTTCCAGGTGTGTCCACATGCGTGTAAGTCGCGGCAGCAGGTATTGGTACTGAGCGAGTTCCACCTGCGTTTTGGCGCTTGCCGTCTGGGCGCGCTTGGCGAAGATGTCCAGGATGAGGTTCGTGCGGTCCAGAATCTTCACGCCCAGCTCGCGCTCTATGTTTAGCACCTGCTTGGTGGAGAGGTCATCGTCGAAGATGGCCATTGCGATGTCGCCGTCGTCCTCGATGTATTTTCGTATTTCCTCCAGCTTTCCTTTGCCCACGAATGTACGCGGGTTGGGATAGTCCAGCTTCTGGGTGAAGCGGGCGGCCTCGACGGCGCCGGCGGTGTCGGCCAAAAAGGCCAGTTCATCCAGATATTCAGTCGATTTGGCCTCGTCCTGGGTGGGAGTGACCAGGCCTACAAGAATAGCGCGCTCCGGAGCGGCGCCTTGCGAAACTATTGCCGGGGTTTTCATAGCTGTCAGGCGTACATGGCCTCAATCTGGGCCGCATAGACGGAGTTGATGACCGGGCGGCGGATTTTGAGAGTGTTGGTAAGCTCTCCGCTTTCGATGGTGAACTCCTTGGGCAGCAGGGTGAAGCGTTTGATTTTTTCGAAGCCGGCGAATCCCTTCTGGAGGCGTTCGATGCGCTCGGCGATGAACTTGCGTATCTCGGAGTTCTGCACGAGGTCTTCGACGGAGTTGAAGGCAATCTTTCGGCGCTCGGCATACTCCTTGAGGGCTTCGATGGCGGGTATTATTATAGCGGTGACGTACTTGCGGTTGTCGCCGATTACGGCCACCTGCTCTATGTATCGGTCTTCGCCCAGTCGGCTTTCGATGGCCTGCGGAGCGATATATTTTCCGTTTGAGGTCTTGAAAAGGTCTTTGAGGCGCTCCGTGAGGATAATTGCGCCGGAGGCGTCGATCAGGCCGGCGTCGCCGGTGCGGAACCAGCCGTCGGCAGTGAAGGCCTTGGCTGTCTCTTCGGGGCGCCCGTAGTAGCCGCGCATAACCGTCGGACCCTTTACGAGAATCTCGTTGTCCTGACCGAGTTTGACCTGCAGTTCGGGCAGCACGGTGCCCACAGAGCCGATTTCGAAGCCTACGGAGGGGTAGCAGCTCACCGTGGCGGTGGTTTCGCTCAGACCGTAGCCCACCACGATGTTTATGCCGCAGGTGTGGAAGAACTCCACGATGCGTGCCGAAAGGGGTGCGCCGGCAGTCGGGAAGATATTGCCGCGGTCGATGCCGATAGCGGCGCGAAGGCGACCGAAGACGGTGCGGTCGAAGAAGCGGTACTGCTGCTCGAGCCACCACGGCGCCTGCAGGCCCAGACGGGCATATTCGAGATTGCGCTTTGCACCCACCTTGAGTGCGCGGCGTATCATCCAGCCCTGTATGCCTTTTGCGGCGCCGATTTTTTCCTGCACGGCGGTGTAGACCTTCTCCCAGAAGCGGGGCACGCTGCACATGCACGTGGGCCGTGCGGCGGCCACAGCCTCCTGTATTCGCTTGGGGTCGCGGTTGATGTTGACCGTCATACCCATGCACAGGCAGAAGTATGTCCAGGCCTTCTCGAAGATGTGGCTCAGCGGAAGGAAGCACACAGTGGTGTCGAAGTCGGAGAGCGAGTCCAGACGCGCCTTGTGGGCGTCGATGGCGGCGTTGAAGTTGCTGTGGGGCAGTATGGCGCCCTTAGGCTCGCCGGTGGTGCCGGAGGTGTAGATCAGGGTGGCGATGTCGTCGGGCGAAGCGGCAGCGCTGCGCATAGCCACTTCGGCGCGGCATTTTGGCGAAGCCATGGCGCCCAGCTCGAGAAGACCCTCGAAGCTGAGGGTGGCCTTGTCAGAGTTGTCCGGCACGATGTCGGCGTCGACAGTGATAATATGCTTCAGCGAGGGACATTGGTCGAAAATCTCGCGTGCCACGCGGTACTGGGCGGCCGAGCCTACCACAATCATGCGGGCATGGGAGTCGTTGACGATATATTTCACCTGCTCGGAGCTGGAGGTGGCGTAGATTGCCACGGGAATGGCCCGGTTGGCATAGCAGGCAAAGTCGGTGATGAGTATTTCGGGGCAGTTGGGGGCGAACACGGCCACCATGTCGGCAGGCTCTATGCCTAAGATTTCCATAGCCGCAGCTGCCTTGCCGACCTTGGCGGACAGCTCGCCCCATGTGGTGGGCACAAGGGTCGGGCCGTCGGCGGCATCAAGGTCTATATTGGTGAAGGCGGTGCGGGCCGCGCCGTAGCGCGCCAGCTGGGTCTGCACCAGTGTTGTCAGTATATTGGGCATGTCAGTTACTTGTGTGGCTACAAAGTTACAACCTTATGTTTTTAAACGCGGCCGCATGGCGTCGCAAAATCGCCCAATGTTAACATTGCTTAAGAAATCTTGCCCGCTTCAAAAGAAACGTTCACGATTTTTTGACATTTGCAGCCGGTTTTTCGTATGAATTGGGGTCGGCCTCCATGATGAAGGAGTTGCGCTTCCAGACGGCGATGCCGAGCACTACCAAGAGTACAAACCCGTTGAAGATATACGAGAAATTGGGGTCGGAGACGGCGCCGAAGAGGCCGGCGGCTCCCTTGACGATGAAGGGCACCAGCGAGATGCCTATATAGTTGCAGGTGAGCAGGTAGGAGAAGTACTCTGTGCTCTTGGCTGTGTTGGGGGCTATGTAGGAGGTCTTGTCGTAGATGACCGGTTGGATCACGCCGTAGCCCAAGCCCATCAGGAAGACGCCGATGATGAAGCTCCAGTACTCGTGGAGAATACCCACGCAGAAGAGGCCCGCGATGGTCACCGCAAAGGCAACCTGCATGGTGTAGACGCCCACCCGCTCGATGATTTTGGTGAGCAGGAAGCCCGAGATGGTGGCGGCCGAGAAGAACATGGCCGTTGCCACGCCGACGTCGCCCGTGCTCAGGCGGTAGTGCTCCATGGTGAAGGGCAGATAGTAGCTGACAACTTCAGTGCCGTAGGTGGCGATGAAGTAGAGCGCCATCACGCCAACGAGCAGCATCAGCGAAGTCTTGCCCTGGAAGTGGAAGTTGACGTTGGCCGGCTTGTGGGTGGCCTTCGAGGTGGCTATATCGTCGTCGGAGGGACGAAGCGGCTCCTTCTTGGGTTCCAGTGGCGGTGGCGTGTTGACAACCTTGTTGCGGTCGATATACGACGAGGTCATGAACGGAATCAGGCACAGCGGGATGATGGGCACCATATAGACGATGAAGCTAAGATGCCAGTTGATTTCGGCCATCCAGCCCACAAAGAGCGTGGCGAAAATCACCGAGAAGTTGCTCAGCGAGCTCTTCATGCCCAGCTCGCGGGTGCGCGCCTTGCCGACGAAGTTCTGCGAAATCAGACTCGCCGCAAGCGGAATGACCAACCCGCAGCCAACACCCAGCAGACAGCTAAGCAGAATCAGCTGAATCATAGAGGTAGCGAAGAAGTAGAGCACACCCGTGAGGGCATACAGGCCCAGGCCGAGGCCCAGAATGAAAATCTGGTTTTTAGGCGTGCAGATTTTGCCGCTGCCCAGAATGAAGGGAATGGTGACAAGGTTAGGCAGAACCGTAAGAAGCTGAATCTGGAGCTCGGTGACGTCTTTGAACACTGAGTCCAGCTTGCCCATAATAGGCGAGATGGCCAAGCCCGGAAGGTTGACCGTCAGAGAGATGGAGAGAATGGCGATGAGGGAGATAAATGGAATCTTGCCGCACCCGGAATCTACATATTTCATTTGTGGCGGATAGAAAGAGTGAGAAAAAACATAAACAGGGTGCGGGCAGCATAGCGCAGGCATCCAATATTCAAACGCCTCTGAACCGCCGCGGGTTCACGCACCGCATTTTTAACTATATTTGCAGCCGGAAAATCCTTGCCGCAAAAAGACGAAATGTCAAATTGTCAAATTGTCATAATGACATCATGACAAAATAACACAATCCCAACCAAAAACCAATCGTTATGCCAATCGGTTTCAGTTCCGCCCCTTCCTATTTCTGGCTCAACAGTTGGGTGCTCGCCAACATCATCGAGCTGGCCACCCAGAAATTCTGCGAACGCTACGTCGACTACCGCATAGATCCCGCCAGGCGCCTTTTCGACCAAATGGTGATGGCGGCCAGGTCGGTGCGCGCAAACATCGCCGAAGGCTCCGAGCGCCACGAAACCTCCCTCGAGTCGGAGATGCGCCTAACGGATGTGGCACGCGCAAGCGCCCACGAACTGATGGGCGACTACATCAACTATCTTATGCGATTCGGACTAAAGGCCTGGACCAACGACGACCGCCGCTTTCAGGAGATAATCACGGCCAAACTTGACTCTCCGTCCTATGGTCATGACTCCGTCATCGACGCCATGAACCATATTGCGGTCCAAAAGGCTCGTTTCGACGGTTGTCTCGAGAAGGGAACCGCCGAGGATGCCGCAAACTGCTTGGTGGTTTTGTGTCTTAAAATCAGCGCTATGCTGACGAGCATGCTCGCAGCTCAGCTCCGCGATTTCCGCAGTCAGGGAGGATTCGCCGAAAATCTCACCCAGGAGCGCCTCGAAGCAAGGCGGGAGCAAGCCGCCAAAGAGGACGCACCACGATGCCCGCAGTGCGGTGCGCCGATGCTCCGGCGCACAATACGTCGCGGTAACAGACAGGGGCAGCAGTTCTGGGGATGCTCGAACTATCCGCGCTGCAACGGCGCCTCCGACATGGCCGAAAAGTCATAGCCATAGCGCAGGCGGTGGGTATTTTTAACACTTCGGAGGGGGCGCAAACGGCGGCTTTTTATTATTTTTGCACTTTCAAGGTCTCCATCCGAGGCCCCACTTCTTTCAAATGGACCAATATATAGTATCAGCGCGAAAATACCGCCCCGCCACTTTTGCGAGCGTGGTCGGGCAGCAGGCACTGACGGAGACGCTCAAAAACGCCATCGCCACCGGCCGTCTCGCCCACGCATACCTCTTCTGCGGAGGCCGAGGCGTCGGTAAGACGTCCTGCGCCCGTATTTTCGCCAAAACAATCAACTGCTCGTCGCGCACCGCCGACGGCGAGGCCTGCGGCCACTGCGACTCCTGTCTGCAGTTCGACCAGAACCGCTCGATGAACATCATCGAGCTCGACGCGGCCTCCCACAATGGTATCGACGACATCAAGAGCCTCATCGAACAGGTGATTGTGCCCCCCACGGTGGGCCGCTACCGCGTCTTCATCATCGACGAGGTCCACATGCTCTCGCCATCGGCCTTCAACGCCTTCCTCAAGACACTTGAGGAGCCGCCGGCTCACGCCGTGTTCATCCTGGCCACCACCGAGAAGCACAGGATTCTGCCAACGATTCTGTCGCGTTGCCAAATCTACGACTTCAACCGCATCACCATCCGGGATATGGTGAGCCATATGCGCTCCGTGGCCGCAAAGGAGAGCATCGAGGCCGACCCGGCCGCTCTGGCCGTCATTGCCCGCAAGGCCGACGGCGCCATGCGCGACGCCCTGTCGATTTTCGACCAAATCGCCGCCAGCACCCGAGGCAACATCACCTACGCCGCCACTATCGAAAACCTCAACGTGCTCGACCGCAGCCTCTACAACCGTCTGCTCGACGCGTTCCTGACGCAGGACGTGCCCGCGGCTTTGCTTATCTACAAAGAGATTCGCGACCACGGCTTCGACTCTCAGTTCTTCGTCTCTGGTCTGGCGCAGTATATGCGCGACCTGATGGTGGCCGCCGACCCCGACACCGCCGTCCTCCTCGAAGGGCCCGACGATGAGCGAACCGCCATGGCCGAACGCGCCGCAAAGCTCCATCCAACCTTTATATATAAGGCGATGGAATTCTGCAACGACTGCGACTACAACTTCCGCGCCGCAACAAACAAGCAATTTCTGGTCGAGCTAACGCTCATTAGACTGTGCCAATTATTCAGCCCCTCGTCCGAAAATAACGGAGACGACGAGGGGCAGTTAAAGCCGCTCATCCCTGCGGCATCTCCTACTGAGGCAGTGGCCGAAGCTCACGCTCCGGCCGCCGCCGCACCCGCTGCGCCGACTACTGCTCCGGCACCGACCCCGGCACCCGGTCCGGCGCCGCAAACTCCGCCGGCTCCGGCAGCCGGTATTTCGCTGGGCGGCTTCTCCCTGCGCGGAGCTCGCCAACACATGCAGGAGCAGAAGGCGGCCGCAGCCGCTCAGACCGTGCGCCGCTCTACCGAGTTTGCTCCCGAGGCGCTTCTGGCCGCCTGGCACGCACTGCCGGCACTGCTTACCGGCGAGCCCATGCTCGCCAGCATCGTCCAGTTTGTGGAGCCCGCCGTAGAGGCCGGCGCCACAACTTTCGGCATCACGGTGCCCTCCAAACTGCAGGGCGACCAGCTCTCCCTCCACAAGAGCACCATTCTTCGCCTTCTGGCCGACGCCCTGCAGAACGATTTGATAGACTACAACGTGGTGGTCGACGACACCAACCTCGCTCCGGCCTACTGGCCCGAGAAGCGCGTGCTCGACTATATGCTCGAGCACCACCCCGACATGCAGGCAATCCTGACTAAGTACAAGATGCGCCTCATTTAGCGTGCCGACACCGCTGACTTAAAACACACACACATAGACAATGCAAAGAATAGTTATAAAGATAGGAAGCAATGTGCTCACACGCTCCGACGGCACCCTCGACGTCACTCGCCAGAGCGCATTGGTCGACCAAATCGCCGACCTGCGCCGCGCCGGCCTTGAGGTGGTCCTGGTCTCCAGCGGCGCCGTCGCTGCCGGACGCAGCGAGTTCAGCCGTGCTATGGCTGCCGGGCTCGACGACCTCTCTGCCCGTCAGCTCTTCAGCGCCGTCGGCCAGGTGAAGCTCATCAACCGCTATTACGACTTTTTCCGCGAGCACGGCATGCACTGCGGACAGGTGCTGGCAACCAAGGAAAACTTTGCCTGCCGAAGCCACTACCTCAACCAGCGCCACTGCCTGAGCACTATGCTCGCCAACGGCGTCGTGCCGGTGATGAACGAAAACGACACCGTCAGCGTTACTGAACTGATGTTTACCGACAACGACGAGCTCTCCGGTCTCATCGCCACAATGATCGATGCCGACCGCCTCATAATACTCAGCAACATCGACGGACTCTTCACCGGCGACCCGGCCGACCCGGCATCACGGCTCATTCCCCGCGTAGAACCCGGCCAGGACCCCACCGCCGGTATTTCGGCCAACAAGAGCAGCCTGGGCCGAGGCGGTATGTCGAGCAAATGCCGGATAGCGCGCCGAGTGGCCGCCGAGGGAATAGAGGTGGTGATTGCCAACGGCAAGCGAGAAGGTATTCTCCGCTCCGTGATGGCTCTGGAAGGTGCCCGCGAGCAGCCCCACACCCTCTTTGTGGCCGCCGACCGACCTACCTCGCAGCTCAAGAAGTGGATTGCCCACAGCGATGCCTTCTCCAAGGGCTCACTCCGCGTTAACCGTGGCGCCATCGACGCTCTCAAGGACCGTCAGGGCGTTTCGCTGCTGCCGGTGGGCGTAACCGAGGTCGAAGGCGACTTCGACGCCGGCGACATCGTGATGGTGCGCGACCCCGAAGGTGCCGTCGTCGCATGGGGACGCACCACAGCCGGAGCCGCCGAAGCCGCCGCAATGTGCGGCACCCCCGGCCTCAAGCCCATCATCCACGCCGACTATCTTTATATTGACGAAACCAATATTTTCCGCGACAATGACTGACACCAACATATTCACCGGAGCGCGAGCCGCCTCCGAACGCATCAATCTCCTCACCGCCGACCAAATCGACCGCGTGCTTCTTGCCGTGGCCGATGCCGTAGAGAGCGCGCAAGCCGACATTTTGGCAGCCAACGCCGCCGACTGCGCCGAAATGGACAGCTCCGACCCCCGCTACGACCGGCTCAAACTCACTCCCGACCGCATGGCCGACATCACCGCCGGTATACGCTCCGTGGCCGCTCTGCCTTCGCCGCTGGGAGTGGAGCTCGAGGCCACCACGCGCCCAAACGGCATGCATATTCGCCGCGTCTCGGTGCCCTTCGGCGTTATCGGCGTTATCTTCGAGGCCAGACCCAACGTGGCCTTCGACGTTTTCGCCCTGTGCTTCAAAGCCGGCAGCGCTTGCATACTCAAGGGAGGCCACGAGGCCGCCCGAACCAACATGGCGGCCCTTGAGGCCATCCGCGCGGGCCTTGTCGCCGCCGGAGCTCCCGCCGAGGCTGTGAGCCTTCTCGGCCAGGACCACGCCGACACCCTTGCGCTGCTTCAGGCGCGCGGCTCGGTCGACCTCATCATTCCTCGCGGCAGCCGACGCCTGATCGACTATGTGCGCACCAACGCCCTTGTGCCGGTGATCGAAACCGGCGCCGGCGTCTGCCACACCTATTTCCACTCCTCGGGCGACATCGCAACCGGCCGCGACATCATCTTCAACGCCAAGACACGCCGCGTTTCGGTCTGCAACGCCCTGGACTGCATGCTCATCGACCGCTCGCGACTGGCCGACCTCCCCGCAATATGCTATCACCTGAGCGACCAGAACGTGAGGATATATGCCGACGAAGAGGCCTACGCCGCTCTCGACGGCGCATACCCCTACCTGAGCCATGCCTCCGAGGAGGACTACGGTCGCGAGTGGCTCGATTACAAGATGACTCTGCGCACAGTGGCCGACATCGACGAGGCTCTCGACTACATCGCCATCCACGGCTCACACCACAGCGAGTGCATAGTGGCCGAAAACCATGAGGCCATCGACACCTTCCTGCGCCGCGTCGACGCCGCTTGCGTCTATGCAAATGTCTCGACGGCCTTCACCGACGGCGCACAGTTCGGCTTCGGGGCCGAAATAGGTATATCGACCCAAAAGCTCCACGCGCGCGGTCCCATGGGCCTGCGCGAAATCTGCACATATAAATATCTGATTACCGGCGCCGGCCAGTGCCGCTCCTGATTTCTTAGAAATAGACGGCCAGCCCGAACGAGAAAGTGTGCTGCACCTTGCCGCGGTAGACGCGCTCGGTGCGGTACTCTCGGTCGACGTCGAGATTGGATATGCCGTAGCCCAGCGTCACGGCTATCATCGAGAAGCGGAAGGTAGGGCCGATGCGGGCTCCCACGGCCCACACACGCGAGCGGTAGGGTATCTCGGTGTAATCCCCGCCGACCGGTCCCCACGACGACGAATAGTGGTTGGTGCTCACCCGGAACCAGGGATTGACGCTCAGCCCGACGGCGCAGGCACCCCCAAGCCGCAGATAGGGCGTGCGGATGAGCACCGACGGCTCGAAGTAGACGGCGATGTTGCTCCAGTCGGCGTCGTAATAATTGTCGTAATAATAACCGTAGTAGTCGTCCCACGACGACGACCAGGTGTTTCGCACGGCGGCCGAAACGTCGTCCGGGTCGCCCCATATGCCTATCGAGCCACCCAGCCCGAGCGAGGGGAGCACCATATAGTGATAGCCGATACCGTAGGAAAAGGCGTTGGAGCCCATTTCGCCTGTAAAGGTGACGTGATGGCGCTCTTCGTCGGTGTCGGCGGCGCCGGCAAGGGGTGCGCAAAGGCACACTGTCGCCAGCACAACGGCAATGAGGCGGGGGAGAGAGGCTTTCATGGCGCGTCAGAACATATATGCCACGCGGACGGCCAGCTGGCGGTTGCGCGCCGAGTAGTCGTCGAGTTTGCGGGTCTTGGTGATATAGGTCATGCCCCAGGTGTACTGGCACGACACCTGCCAGCGGCGCCACAGCTCGAAGCCGCCGCCAACGGCAAGCCCGAGGTCGCCGCCGGCATAGCGGAAGGGATCCTGCCCGTCGGCCTGCTTCTGGCCGGAGTGGCCCACGCAGATGCCGAATTCAGGACCGCCGTAGACGAAGGGCGCGATGTAGTCCTCGATGCCGTTCATGCGCGTCCACTTGAAGCGAAGATGCACCGGAATCTGAAGGGTGTGAAGCCGGAGATTGTCGTTGCCGATGCCCTGGCTGGCCCAAAGCTCGCGCGAGCCAAGGTCGACCTTGGCGCCCTCCATATTGTAGAGCAGCCCGAAGTCCATGCCGAAGCCCAGACCCGGGAACATAAGCTCTCCCATAACGCCGGCCTCGAAGCCGACGGCATGCTTGACCGGTACAAGGTCCTGCTTGAAGGCGAGATTGTTGACGGTCACACCCACAACCGGGGCGTAGCGGAACTGGGCGGCGCAAACTGCCGGCAGGCACATTACAAACAGCAGGAGCAGAAGGCGTACGAGCGTTATTTTCATGTTTATGACGATTGCTTGTGTGATTGGTTTGGCAAAATTAGTGCAAAAAAACAGAACTCACTGCATAATAACGTTAATAATTCTCAACCACGGCTTTCTCCGGCCCGACGGCTGCTTCGAAATGTTGTCCCAAAAGGGAACAAAATTGTCGGCCGACACGTATATTAACTAATATTAACACATTTTGCGCTTTCGTATCACCGGAAGTTTGGCTAACTTTGCCCCACAGAGAAATCTGACCGAAAACACCCTACCGGCCTTTGCGCCGGGCAACCTTAACCAAAACTATACCCCATGATCAGGAAACTCGACCAGATTGTAGAGGAAGCACGGCGCCGCGGACCGCGCCGTCTTGCCGTTGCCTACGGGCAGGACTCCCACACTCTTGAAGCCGTGGCCGAAGCATACCGCGAAGGTATCGTAATCCCCACCATCTACGGCGACAAGGCCGCCATCCTCGAAACATGCCGCGCCTTAGGCGTCGATACGGCCGATTTCACCATCGTGGACGAGCCCTCCGACGTCAAATGCGTTCGTCTGGCCGTGGCCGATGTGGCCTCCGGGCGAGCCGACGTCCTTATGAAGGGCCTGGTGAGCACCGACAAGTATATGCGCGGCATTCTCGACAAGGAGAACGGTCTGGTGCCTCCAAAGGGTATTCTCAGCCATGTTTCCGTGGTCCAGCTGCCCGACTATCCCCGCCTGCTCGTGATAGCCGACGTGGCCGTCATTCCCGCGCCGGACTTCAAGCAGAAAACAGTGCTCATAAAATATCTGGCCGACACAGCCCGCACCCTGGGCGCCGACCGTCCCCGAATCGCCTGCATAGCGCCGTCGGAGCAGGTGCTCCCTTCGGTGATGTCGTCGACCGAAGCTGCCATCCTCGCAAAGATGGGCGACCGCGGCCAGCTCGGCAAGGTCACCGTCGACGGCCCGCTGAGCCTCGACGTGGCTCTCTATCCCGAAGTGGCCGAGCAGAAGAAGGTCACCGGCAGCGCCGTGGCCGGACAGGTCGACTGCCTCCTCTTCCCCAACATCGAGAGCGGCAACGTATTCTTCAAGAGCGCTACCCACTTCGGCGGGGCTGAGATAGCCGCCATGGTAGTGGGCACCAAGGCTCCGTGCGTGCTAACCTCGCGCGGCGACACTCCCGCCACAAAGCTCTACTCCATCGCTCTGGCATGCATAAGCTGACCTTCCCCTATATAATGTAAGAAAACCATCGCAAATGCATAAGATACTGGCTATCAATCCCGGCTCCACTTCCACCAAGGTGGCCGTCTACCACGACGAAGAGCCCTTCTTCTCGGCATCCATAAGCCATTCGCCCGAAGAGCTGGCGCAGTTCCCCTCCGTACCCGACCAGCTGGAGTGGCGCGACCGCCTGGTGCGCGAGACCCTCGCCAAGCAAGGCATCGACCTTAAGTCGTTCGATGCCGTTATAGGCCGCGGCGGCATAATGAGCCCCGTCGAGAGCGGTGTATACGAAGTCAACGAAGACTTGCTCCACGACCTCAAGCATGCCAAGATGCAGCATGCCTCAAATCTGGGTGCGTTCATCGCCCGCGACATAGCCGACGAAATCGGTGTAAAGGCTTTCATCGCCGACCCCGTCGTGGTCGACGAAATGATGCCCTACGCACGCATCAGCGGCATCCCCGAGCTGCCGAGGGAGTCCATTTTCCATGCCCTCAACCAGAAAGCCGTGGCACGGCTCTTTGCCCGCGAAACCCACACGTCGTACGACAATCTCAACCTCATCGTGTGCCACATGGGCGGAGGAATCACCATCAGCGCTCACCGCAAAGGTCAGGTCATCGACACCACCAATGCCCTCGACGGCTGCGGACCCTTCTCGCCCGAACGCTCCGGCTCGCTGCCCCCCGGCCCTCTGGTTCACCTGTGCTTCTCCGGCAAGTACACCGAGGACGAGCTTATCAAGATGGTACACGGCAAAGGTGGCCTGGTTGCCCACCTGGGCACTACTTCCGTGCCCGAAGTGCTCGACCGCATCGACAAGGGCGACCTACACGCCATGCTCGTGCTCCGCGCTATGTGCTACACCGTCGCCAAAGAAATCGGCGCTATGAGCACAACACTCAAGGGCGATGTCGACGCCATCCTCCTCACCGGCGGCATGGCACACAGCAAGCGTATCACCGACTTCGTGGCCGAACACGTCAGCTTCCTCGCTCCAATCTACGTCTACCCCGGCGAAAACGAGCTTAAGGCTTTGGCTGAAAATGCATTGGCTGCAATAAAAGGCGAGCGCGAAATCAAAGTATACCGCCATACAGACTACGACGACCCCAGTCAGATCAACGACATCCGGCGCCCGTCGAAACTCCGCGAATGGCTGCGCTCCGCACTCCCGCCGAGCCGAGGCACAAACGCCATCACTGCCCTGCGCCAGTACCTGCGCCGCTGGAGCAACCCGCGTAAATAGGTAATAGTTAAAAGTGAATAGTGAATAGTGGCCGCTGCCCGGTAGGGACGCGGCCAAGGGCGGCGTTGCCGCCCTACCGTCGGGACTTCTCGCTGTTTCCGGGCTAATCTATTGGCCCCCGCCGGGGTCCTCGTTTTCGCTGTGGCATCCTCGCATTGCGCCTCCTTGGGCATTGCGGACCCTTTCGCGGCTTGCGAGCCGGAAGCTCGCCCTCCTTGGGCTTGCGGACCCTTTCGCGGCTTGCGAGCTGGAAGCTCGCCCTCCTTGGGTGCGACGACAAAAAAGCAGGCCCGGACGCTGAGCGCCCGGGCCTGCCTTATGCGTGGCGAACTAATTGATTATCAATTGTCAATTGTCAATTATCAATTATCAATTATCAATTACTCGAATGAGCCCATTTTGAGGTAGTTCACTTCCTCCTGGGTGAGGTAGCGCCAGCGGCCGCGGGGCAGGTTCTTCTTGGTGAGGCCTGCGAAGTAAACGCGGTCGAGCTTGGTGACGTGGTAGCCGAGGCTCTCGAAGATGCGTCGCACGATACGGTTACGTCCCGAATGGATTTCGATGCCGGCCTGGTTGCGGTCGGTCTCGGTGGCGTAGCTGATGGCGTCGGCGTGGATGGGGCCGTCGTCGAGCTCGATGCCGTCGGCGATGCGCTGCATATCGTCTTCGGAGATGTCGCGGTCGCACCAAACGTGGTAGATTTTCTTCTTCACGAACTTGGGGTGGGTGAGCTTGGAGGCGAGGTCACCGTCGTTGGTGAGCAGGAGCACGCCCGTGGTGTTGCGGTCCAGACGGCCTACGGGGTATATGCGCTCGTTGCAGGCTCCCTTGACCAGGTCGAGCACCGTGGTGCGGCCGTGGGGGTCGTCGCTGGTGGTGACGCAGTCTTTGGGTTTGTTGAGCAGTATGTAGCACTTGCTCTGCAGGGTAACCACCTTTTCGTCGTATTCAACCACGTCGGAGTGGGTTATTTTGGTGCCGAGTTCGGTGACTACCTGTCCGTTGACCTTCACCAGACCCTGCTGGATGAATTCATCGGCCTCGCGGCGGCTGCACAGACCGGCGTTGCTCATATACTTGTTGAGACGAATCTGCTCGTTGGGATCGGGCACCGGCATTTCGTACTCCACGCGCTTGGGCCGCGGAGTGAAGCTCTTGCCGCGTGTGGGGAAGTCGGAGCCGCCGTTGTTGTAGCGGTTATTGTTGTTGTAGCGGTTGTTATTGTTGTATCCGCCCTGGCGGTTGCCGCCCTGGTTGTTGCGGTTGTAGCCGCCCTGACGGTTCTGGTTGTTGTAGCCACCCTGGCGGTTTTGGTTGTTGTAGCCACCCTGACGGTTCTGGTTGTTGTAGCCACCCTGGCGGTTGTTGTTGTAGCCACCTTGGCGGTTGTTGTTGTAGCCACCCTGGCGGTTGTTGTTGTAACCGCCTTGACGGTTCTGGTTGTTGTATCCACCCTGACGGTTGTTGTATCCGCCCTGGCGGTTGTTGTTGTATCCGCCTTCGCGGTTGTAGGGTCGAGGGGTGTAGGGTTTCTGCTCGGAGGGCTGGGTACCGGCAGCCTGCGCGTCGTTGTCCTGGCCATCGTAGTCGTTGCGCTGAGGCCGGGGCTGGTAGGGACGCTGGTAGGCGGTTGCGTTGGAGCCGGGAGTGTAGGGTCGGGGCTGGTAGGGGCGCTGCTGGGCGGGGCCGTTGGCGTTGTAGGGCCGCGGCTGATAGGGGCGCTTGGCACGGTAGTCGGCGCCTTCGCCGTTGTCGTCGGCGGAGGGGCGCGGAGTGTAGTTCGAAGATTCGAAGCGCGGACGGCTCTCGCCGGCATCATCGCTTGCGCGGAAGGCCTGGCCTATGCGCGGGCGTTTTGGTTTCTTTTCGCTGGAATTGGAGTCCATGGGTGTTGTTGAATGAAAGGCTGTTAGTGTTTCTGTTTTTATGAATATGCTCTGCAAGAGTGGCAGTACGCCTCGCGGCGTAAATCGGAAGCTGCCGGCAAAGCTATGTGTATATCTAACTGACTGTTTGTGAAATAATTAAAGTTCTTAAGTTTAGAGGTCGACGGCATCGGATATAATCGGACGAATCACGCCGTCATGGTTATAACGTTTTAATGTGCTGAATTTCTTGCGCAAAGTTAATAAAAAAAGGTGGTGCTGATAGCTAAAAAAGCTTAAAATTTGGTTTTCGCCCCACTATTGCATAATTTTGCAGCCGCAAAACCCAAACGGAGTTAAAAATGAACGCTTTCTGGACCATCGTATTGCTTGTAATAGCCAATATATTCATGACCTTTGCCTGGTACGGCCACATAAAACTTCAGCAGATGAAAGTGATAGGCTCGGCGACGCCTTTGATAGTTGTCATCCTCATATCGTGGCTTATAGCGCTGGTGGAGTATTGCTTTCAGGTACCGGCCAACCGCATGGGCTTTCAGGGCAACGGTGGCACCTTCTCTCTGATGCAGCTCAAAGTTATACAAGAAGTTATCACCTTGGCGGTGTTCACGGTTTTCTCCGTGATGTTCTTCCGCGGGGAGGCCCTGCACTGGAATCACTTCGCCGCTTTCGGCTGCCTCATCGCCGCCGTCTGGCTCGTATTCCTCAAATGAATTTAAAATGTAAAATTTAGAATGTAAAATGTAGAATGGGGCGTCGCGTCCGCGCAGTAAGGGCGGCAAGGCCGCCCCGCTTTATGTTAACCGCCGGATTCATCCGGCGGAAAAAACACCACAAAAACATTGTATCCCAACGGGATACCGCTTTCCGGGCGAACAAACATCAAGAACTACAAATATGAGCTACACAAAGAATTACCAGCATATAGTATTCGCCACCAAATTCCGGTGCTGTGCATTACCGGAAACCTCCAAGAAAATCATGCTGAAATTCATTCATGAACTATGCATTCGCGAAGGTTGGTATCTGGTGCGCATCAATGCATACCTCAACCATATGCACATCCTTTTGGATCTGCCCGCAACGGCTCTGCTGGCAGACGTGGTCAAGCTTATAAAAGTACGTACAACCCAAACCTTCAAACACCATCCCGACTTCCCGACTTTTGAGGGTTGGAGCAAAGGATACGGCGCCTTTTCGGTTTCGCATTTTGACCGACAGACTATTATCGCCTACATAGCCAATCAAGAAACGCACCACAGTTCGGTATCTTTCGACGATGAACTCAGGAATCTTCTAATCGAAAACGGCATCACTCCGGATGAATATGTCGATGCCCTTTAGGTCAACCTGTGCAATTTACCAGCAAATGCTTTTCTGTAATAGTTCGGCGGATATGGGTCGTCGGGAAAGCGGTATCCCGTTGGGATACAGTGCGTAAGTGATGTTTTTCCGCCGGATGAATCCGACGGTTAACAAAAAGCGGGGCGGCGTTGCCGCCCTCCCGCGCCCCATTATCAATTATCCATTATCCATTATCAATTATTTTGGCGCGGTGCCGGAGAGCTCGCCGGTTGCGATATTGTAGATGAGGTCGTTGTTGAGCAGGGTGAGGGTGTAGGAGCTGGCGTCGCGGCGCATTGCGAAGACGGCGTTGAGCTGGTCGGTCCCCTGAAGGTAGTCGAAAATTTTCGGGGGTAGTTGGTCAAAGAGTAGCACTTGCGGCAGAGGCATGCCGTAGCCGTCGATGTCGGTCCATTGGTATGTTGCGCCGAAGGTAAGACCGGCTCCGCCGTCGATGCGAACGTGGTAGCTGCCGGCGTTGTGTGTGTAGCTTTGGAGCTCTGAGTTGGGGAAGTAATGGGTGATGAAGGACGAAATGTCCTGGGGCAGCTCGCTCCATATGTCGGCGTGGCTGCAGGCGGTTTGAGTCAAGGCCAAGGCCACCGTGGCCAGAAGCGCGGCGGTCAGGCGGAGGCGGCAGAGCAGCTTCTGGATGCGGGTGGGAGCGGGAAGAGAATCGTAGGCAGTCATACGCTGGGTCAGTTAATGAGTTTTAGCGGAAAGAGGAGAGTGGAATGCTCAAAAACTTTTAAATTTTTAACGCGCCGAAATGCCGTCGTGTTCACTCAGAAGTGCGTCTGGCGCCATTTTAACAGTTGTGTGTTAAAAAATGGGACATCGGCGAGGCGAAAAAAGCATTGTCGGTTGCAAAAAAATGTTTATATTTGCACCGAATTTTGTCTATTCGGCGCGCACGCTGCGCGCGGGAAGCACAAACCAAAAACATATTTCAGACAACAAACAAAAAACATAAACCAAACACATTATCAATGACGAAGTACACTTTTATGGCCTGTGTGCTTGCCGCCGGAGCCGTTGCCTTGAGCAGCTGCTCCGAGGATGCCCCCAACAGCATATCGCGGGGTCACGGCACTCTGGCCCCGAATGTGGCGATGGACGGCACGGTGAAGGCACCGCGCCAGTCGCGCGCTCCCGAAAGCCGCGCCGACGTTCCCGACGCCTCCCAGCTCTCTCTGAGACTCGTCTCCGCCGACGGCGGCTCCTTCCGCAAGGAGTGGGCTACCCTGGCAGACTTCAAATCCGACGAGGAATTCAAGGTTGGTGACTACACCCTCGAGGCATGGTATGGCACCGAAGGTGCCGAGGGCTTCGAATGTCCCTATTTCTACGGGTCGTGCCCCGTCAAAATCGAAGACCGCAAGACCACCACGGTGGCCCTGACGGCCGCTCTGAGCCAGGCCCTGGTAGACGTGGCCTACACAGAGTCCTTCACCCACTTCATGACCGAGTACAGCGCCAAAGTGAACGGCCTGAGCTTCGCCGCCGGCGAAACGCGCCCCGTCTACGTGGCGCCCGGCACGGTAGCAGTCACTGTAGACTTCACCAAGCCCAACGGCGAAAAGGGCACCGGATATGAGGTAGCCCGCTTCGTCGCCAAGGCCCAGACCCACTACCACGTCAACGTGGACCTCGAAGGCGGTGCCGGCGATGCCGTCCTCGTTGTTACCTACGACGACGAGCTCGATCAGCAGGAAATCGTCATCGACATCTCCGACCTCGTTATGAGCGCTCCGGCACCCGTGGCTGAGCCCAGCGGCTTCACCAGCGGTCAGGCCGTCGACTTCGTGGCCAATATGCCGGCTTCGGAGGCCCTCAAGGTCAATATGATAGCACAGGGCGGCCTCAAAGAGGTCAACCTGACCACCACGAGCTCTTCGCTTCTCGCACAGGGCTGGCCCGCCGAAATCAACCTTCTGGGCGCCACCGCCGACCAGCAGGCTGCCCTGCGCAACCTCGGTCTCGATGTGCTCGGCCTGTGGAACAACCCCGACAAGATGGCCGTGGTCGACTTCACCGGCGTAGCCTCCCATATCGCCTACCTCGAGGGCGGCAACAACACTACCGAGTTCGCACTCACCGTCAAGGACGCCAACTTCAAGGTCTGCGAACCCGTCGTGCTCACTCTCAACTGCGAGAAGCTCGTGCTCGAAATCACCGGCGGCAACGCCCTCCAGCCCGACGCTCCCGCAACCATCACCCTGGCTTACAACGGACCGGACGCCGCTTCCAACATTGCCTTCTATGCCGGCAACAACCGCGGCACCTACGACGCCATCACCGACGTGACCTTCTCCGACCCCGTGAGCCGCGCTACCTCGGACTACACCGTGACTTTCCCCTCCCTCTCTACCGAGAAAGAAGTGACCGTCAAGGCAGTATGCGGCGGTCAGGAGAGCAACACCTTTACTCTGAAGCCGGCCCCTTTTGAGGTTGCCGTTAACGACAACGACGTCTATGCCCGCCATGCCTTCGTGACCGTTAACGGCACCGAAGACGAAACCCGCGACCAAGCCACCCTCGCCGCCGCCGCCAAGTACTACATAAGCACCGACGGCACAACCTACACCGAGGCCACCGGCACGGTCGACGGCGTCTACACCCATCTCGCCGTAGAGCCCTCCACTACATATTATATTAAGGTAGTCATCGACGGCCTGCAGTCGCGCGTCGCCACTTTCACCACCGAGGCTACCCTCGGCGTGCCCAACGCAGGCATGGAAGAGTGGTGCCAGACCGCCAGCGAGTCGCATTGGGAGCGCGAATACCCCGCTGCCACCGAGCAGGACTGCGTATGGGGCACCAACAACCCCATGACCACCAGCCAGGGCAGCAACTACGCCTACTGCCGCATCTCCGGCACCACCAAGGCCGACGGCGACAACGGCAAGTGCGCGCTAATCCGCACCGTAGGGTGGGGCAGCGGCAACTCCGCCACCGGCTCCAGAGGCTCCAGCGGCGCGACTAAGTATATCGACGCCGGGTTGCTCCATCTGGGCGCTTCCCGTTCGGTACGCCCGGCAAGCCATCCCGACCGCACCGGTAGCGTCACCACCGACGACCTCGACTGCGGCATAGCTTTCGCCTCGCGGCCCTCGCAGCTCTCGTTCCGCTACAAATACACCGCCAAGAACTCCGCCGACAAAGGCGTGGTCGAATTTTGGGTCAAGGACGCGACCGGAAACACCATTGCCTCCGGAAGCCGGGACCTGACTGCCACCGGCGACTGGACTACCGTAACACTCGATATGGTCACACCCGCACAGGGTACAGCCAAAGGCGCTAAACTCTACGTGAAATTCCAGAGCACCAACTCCGAGGAATTCCTCACCAAGACCGACGCCAACCTCTCCGGCCCCGGATTCGCCAACCTCAGCCGCGGCACCTTCATGGGTTCGCAGCTCTACATCGACGACATAACCCTCAACTACTAAACGACAACACATGAACACCAAGATAAGCACAATGATGGCGGCCGGAGCGCTGCTTCTTGCCGTCACCTCCTGCTCCGAGAGCTGGAATCCCGCCCCCGCACAGGGTGAGGGTCAGCTTTCGCTCAAGTCTATGGGCGTCAACGTCAACACCACCGCCACTACGGTCAACTCCCGTGCCGAAGGCTCCGCCATCGACCTGAAGCCGTTTTTAGTGAAGGTTGTGCCCACCGACGGCGCCGGACAAACCTACAACTACACCTACGGCACCATGCCGGAGATTCTTTCGCTGCCCCTGGGCCAGTACCGCGTCGACGTCGAAAGCCACGCCGTGCAGCCCGCCGAATGGGACCGCCCCTACTACAAAGGCTCCTCCAAGACCTTCACCATCGAGAACAACAAGCTCACCGAAATCGGCGTGGTTACCTGCGAGTTCTCCTCGCTGAAGGTCACCGTGGCCTACACCGACGAGCTTAAGGCCGCCATGGGCGACGACGTCACCGTCACCGTTCTGGCAAACACCGGCGGCACTCTGGTCTACACCCCCACCGAGACCCGCGCCGGCTACTTCGAGGTTGTCGACGGCTCGATGACCCTGGTTGCAACCTTCGAGGGCACCGTGGGCGGCGTGGCCGCACACCAGGTAGTCACTTTCGGCGAGGTTAAGCCGGGCGTGCACTACCTGCTCACCTTCCGCGTCAAGAACGGCCCCGTGCCTCCCGAGCAGACCGGCACCGTAGATCCCTCCGGCATCCAGATTGAGGGCGCCGTCAGCGAAGAGACCATCAACGGCAGCGTAAACCCCGGTTCCGACAGCCCGCTCGACCCGAGCGACCGTCCCGGACAGGAACAGGGCGGCGAAGACCCCAATCCTCCGACGCCTCCGACACCCGACGATCCCGCCGAGGATGTGATTGATTTCACCAGCGCCACGCTCGACCTTGAGGGCGTCAACGACGCCGCCACCTTCAGCGGCGACGCCATCGTCACCATCACCAGCAAGAACGGCTTCTCCCATCTCATCGTCAAGATTGATTCCGAAGGCCTCACCCCCGAAGTGCTCGAAGGCGTCGGCCTGGCAGAGCAGTTCGACCTTGCCAACCCCATCGCAACCCTCTCCGACGGCACTACCGTCGACATCACCGAGGGCCTCAAAGGACTCGGATTCCCCACGGGCGCTGAAGTGACCGGCACCAACGATCCCATCGACTTCAACATCACCCAGTTCGTGCCCCTGCTGACCATCTACCCGGGTAACTCCAACTTCATCATCACCGTTACCGACCGCAACGGCGTTCAGAAGTCTATGACCCTCAAATTCAAATCCTGACACACTGCCTTATGAAAAAGATACTTATCCTCGCCGGAGCCGCTGCCATGCTGGCTACCGCCTGCTCCGATGAGCAGAATTTTGGTGCGGGACAGGGCAGAGTGCTCATCTCCACCACCGTAAGCACCGACATGGCTGTGGTGTCGCGTACGCTCGAAGAGGACTACGCCGCCTCCACCATGATTTGGATCAGCTCCAACCAGGGCCTCATCCGCCGCTACAACAGCCTCTCGGAGCTCCCCACCGAGCCCCTGGTGCTCCAGAGCGGCAGCTACGTGGCCGAAGGCTGGTGCGGCGACTCCGTGCCCGCTTCGTTCGACACCCGCTGGTTCAAAGCCTACGTGCCTTTCACCGTCAACGACGGGCAGACTACCACCGTGCCCCTGGCTCTTAAGATAGCCAACGTCGCTGTCAGCGTGCAGTACGACGAAAGCGTTGCCGAAGTGCTCCGCAACTGCCGTATGACCGTGGGCCACAACGGCGGCTCTCTGGAGTTTGCCGGCGAAACGGCCTCCAGCCGCGGCTACTTCATGATGCCCTCGACGGCCAACGCCCTTGAGTACAAACTCGAGGCCGAGCAGCTCGGCGGCACTCCCTTCGAGTACACCGGCACCATCGAAGACCCCAAACCCGCCACCGAGTACCTTCTGCACGTGAAGTACGACCCGCAGAGCACCGAAATGGGTGGCGGCTACTTCACCATCACCATCGACGAGCATCCCATCCCCGTTCAGCGCGAGGACGTTGAGATTATCGTGGCCCCGTCGTTCTCTGGCTACGGCTTCGACCTCAACAAGGCCATATCCGGCGAGCAGGGCACCATCGGCCGCCGCACAATCTACGTTTCGTCGGCAACCCGCATCGCCGCGCTGGAGATTGTCAGCGACGCCCTCACTCCTATCGTTGGCGGTCGCGACGTTGAGCTCTTCGGCATGGAAGCCTCCGTGCGCGAAGCACTGGCCAACGCCGGCATAAACTACGTCGACGGCTACTACAACGAAGCCGAAAACAACACACTGCTCCAAATCAACTTTGAGGCAGAGTATACCGACGCCCTCACCAACGGAGAGTATACCTACGAACTCAAGGCCACCGACTGCGACGGCCGCGTAAGCACCGCCACGCTGACTATCAACGTTTCGGATGCCCCCGTGGCTACCGTGCAGATAGCCTCCGACGACCTGAGCATCTACACCAACCGCGCCACCGTGGGCGGCACCATCCTCAAGGAAGGCGCCGCTGAGTACGGCATCCGCTACCGCCGCGCCGGTGCCGGCGGCTGGACGTCGGTTCAGGCCACACCGGCCGGCAGCGAAATTTCCGCTCAGCTCACCGGGCTGGAAGCCGGCACTGCCTATGAGTACGCCGCTTATGCCGACGACTTCACCGCAGCCGCCTGCACCTTCACCACCGAGGCTGCCGCCCAGCTGCCGAACGCCGGCTTTGAGGACTGGGATACTTCGTCCAGCACATATCTCGTTCACGCCCCCGGCGGCGAGATGTTCTGGGACAGCGGCAACCACGGCGCCACCACCATGCCCGGCGCCGGCAGCATAACCACTCCCGACGGCGACATCAAGCACAGCGGCAACTATTCCGCCAAGCTCTACTCCAAGTTCGTCGGCATCGGCCCCGTCGGTAAGTTCGCCGCCGGCAACCTCTTCGCCGGCAAGTACCTCGACACCGACGGCACCGACGGCGTCCTCGGCTGGGGCCGCGCGTTCGCTTCGCGTCCCACCGCAGTGAAGGTTTGGGTGAAGTACACCCCCGGCATCGTCAACAGCAAGGGCAAGGTGAGCGGCTACCTCAACGAGGGCGACGCCGACAAGGGCATCATCTACATGGCCCTCACCGACGGCACCACCGATTCGTACGAATTAAAGGGCTCTACCTACGAGTGGCCCGTTGTTGTGCGCACCAAGAAGTCGGCGCAGCGCCTCTTCAGCAAGGATGAGGCCCGTGTGATTGCCTACGGCGAGTGCCGCCTCGAAAGCGCTACCGAAGGCGACGGCATGATCCAGGTGACCATACCGCTGGACTACGTCCGCACCGACGTGCGTCCCTCCAACGTGCTCTTCGTATGCTCCGCAAGTATCTATGGCGACTACTTCTGCGGCGGCGAAGGCTCCACGATGTGGGTCGACGACATCGAGCTCATCTACGAATAACACAATTCCGCAATAAACCGTCGAAGGAGGCGCTCCACCCGGGGCGCCTCCTTCTGCAATAAATAGCCTTGCCGTGCGTTATAAGAGTGTGTTTGAATTTAAATTAGATTCACCATTCAGGCTTTTTCAGGCATCTTCAAGATTAAAATTCAGTCATGATGGAACCCCATCATTCTTTCATTTTAATCCTGAATCTGCTCGGAAAAATCTCTGAATATTAAATCTTTTCAAATCCAAACCCACTCTTAGTAAGCGCATGTGCGCTCTCTCCCAACCGATTTATGAAAAATATAAGCTGCAAGATACTTTTTCTGCTTACCGCGCTGGCGGTGGCCTTGTCGTCGTGCATAGAGGACGGCTACACCTCCTCGCCGTCGGATCAGCCCGCTTTTTCGACCGACACTCTGGCTCTGGGCGTGGTCTTCACCGACCAGGTGACGCCGACCTCCAAGATGCTGGTGTTCAATCCTCACTCCAAGAGCTTGAACATCAGTCGAATTGCCGTGAGCGGTCAGGATGCGGACTGTTTCCGCATCAACGTCGACGGCATGACGGGCACCACCTTCGAAAATACCGAAATACGCAGCCGCGACTCCATCTTCGTGATGGTGGAGGCTACGCTGCCCGAAAACGGCGCCGACACGCCGGTGCGCGTGGAGGCTTCGCTCGACTTCACCACCAACGGCGTGACCCGCAGCGTGGTTCTTACCGCCGACGGCCAGAACGTGACGCGCCTGCACGCCGTGACCCTCGACGAGAACCATCGCTTCACCGCCGGGCGCCCATACCAGATTTTTGACTCCCTGGTGGTGCCCGAAGGCATCACCATGACCGTCGAGGCCGGCGCCAATCTGCTCTTCCACGACAAGAGCTCGCTCATAGTGCGGGGAACTCTTATCACCGAAGGTACGCCCGAACAGCGCGTCACCCTCGCCGGCGACCGCACCGGAATTTTGGTGGGCGACATCGGTTTCGACATTATGAGCCGACAGTGGACCGGTGTGTTCTTTACCTCGACCTCTGCCGGCAACGTCCTAAGCCATACCGACATAAAAAATACGGTGCAGGGCGTGGCCATCGCCGGCCCGCAACAGGCCGCGCCGGCTCCGCAGACCGACGACTGGCAGCTCGACATGGTCAACTGCCGGCTGCGCAACTCGGCATACACCGTGCTCGAAGGCTATCACGCCGCCGTGCGCGCCGTGGGCTGCGAGTTTGCCGAAGGCGGCGGAGGACTGGTGTTCCTCAACGGCGGAACGGCCGTGTTCAACCACTGCACCTTTGCCAACTATTACCTGTTTTCGGTGCTCGACGGCCCGGCCCTGGGCTTCGCTCACATCAGCTCGGACCCCGAGACGGGCCTCGACGACGGCAGCGGCCTGCCATATCTTGCGGCCGACATCTCAAACAGCATCATCTACGGCAACGGCACCGGCTTCAGCCACGGCGACCTCACCGGCACGCAGATTTTCCTGCGCCGCTGCCTGATCAAGGGCGAAGGCGAGGACGACGACAACTTCCTCAACACCATATGGGACGAGGACCCGCTCTACTACACCGTGCGCGAGGAATATTTCTTCGACTATCGTCTCAAACCCGAATCGCCTGCCATCGGCGCCGCCGACCCGGCTCTCACCCTGCCGCGCGCAGCCTCCGACGGCTACGGCTATCTGCGCGGGACCACACCCGATTTGGGCGCATACGTCTTCGTGGCGCCTCAGCAAGACTGAAACTCCCTCACAAAATACATAAACTAATGACAAAGCACATCATCGCCGCGACATTCTTGGCTTTGGCCACTACGGGCGCCTGGGCCCGCAGCGCCACCGAGGTCTTCGTGAACGCCCCGGACACCATAGTGCCCCTGTTCACCAAGACGCAGCGTATGGACATGGCCGACTATTTCACCTATAGCCTCCCCACGCAGGTCACAAACCGTCTCGGGGGAAGCTCTCGCATCGTAGAGGCCAATCCCGCCGCAATAATGGTGCAGGTGGGGCCGGCTTCGCAACTGCAGTTGGCTGTTCTGCCCCTGCGGGGCGATACACTGGTGGCCGTTATAGAGACCGTGCTCACACCGCAGGCCGACAGCGGTGTGCGGTTCTACCGCCTCAGCGACTGGTCGCCCGTAGCTCCGGAAAACACCATCGGCATGGCCGACTTTGTTGTCGGCTCTACCTCCGACCTGCCCGCCGATATGCCCGCTATGTTCTTCTGCCAAATCCACTACGACGGCATAAACTCACATTTCGTATTCACCAATACTACCCGGGGCTACTACACCGCCGGGGAGACGCCCGCCGGCCTCGACCGCCTCGCCGGAACCGTTACCGCCACCTTCGACGGCCGCCGCTGGCGCAAAACCAAGCACTGATGGCAATAGCGCAGACACAGGCTTTCACCCTGGCCGAACTTAACCGCCGAATAACCAACGCGCTGGCCGTGGCCCCCGACCTCAACGAGGTGTGGGTGGTGGCCGAGACCTCCGACGTGCGCTCCTCCGGCGGTCACTGCTATATGGAGCTGGTGCAGAAAGATGCCGCCGGACGCCCCGTGGCAAAGGCTCGCGCCGTAATATGGGCGTCGGCCTTCATGCGGCTCGGCGCCCGCTTCGCCGAGGCCACCGGCTCGCGGCTGGCTTCCGACATGCAGGTGATGGTGCGCGTAAGCGTCAATTTCCATGCTGTCTACGGTATGTCGCTCGTAATAAGCGACATAAATCCCGAATACACCGCCGGCGACCTCATACGGCGCCGCAACGAAATCCTTGCGCGCCTCAAGCGCGAAGGCGTCTTCGACGCCAACCGCACCCTGCCGTGGCCCGTTCCGGCCCAGCGCGTGGCAGTCGTTTCGGCTCGTGGCGCCGCCGGCTACGGCGACTTTATGCGCCATCTCTACGGCAGCGGGATGCGGCTGCGGTTCACCACCGAGCTTTTCGAGGCCGTGATGCAGGGCGAGCGTGCGGCAGCGAGTGTCATCGCTGCCCTGGAGCGCATAGCGGCGCGTCAGGACGAGTTCGACTGCGTGGTGATAATCCGCGGCGGAGGTGCTGTCAGCGAACTTGCCTGCTTCGACCACTACGAGCTTGCCAACAACGTTGCCCAGTTCCCGCTGCCGGTAGTAGTCGGCATCGGCCACGAACGCGACGTCACCGCACTGGACTACATAGCCCATACGCGCGTGAAGACCCCGACAGCGGCCGCCGAGATGCTTGTGGCGCGCCAAAGCGCGGAGTACGAGCGTCTTGTCGGCATAGCGCGCGCGGTGCATGCCGCCGCCACCGCCAAGGTGAGCGGCCAGCACCGCCAGCTCGACTACTGCCGCGGCCAGCTGCCGGCCCTTGCCCGCGGCGTGCTTGCTCGCGGCCGCGAATTTCTGGAGCGCAACTCGCCCGACCGCCTTCGTCAGCTGCTCAAGGTGCAGACCGACCGTAGGCGCCAGCGCCTCGATGCCTGCGCCGACCTGCTCGAAGCACTGGCGCCGGAGGCCACCCTGCGCAGGGGATACTCCATAACTCGCGTCGACGGCCGCGCCGTCACCGACGCCGCTTCGCTGCGTCCCGGCCAGGTCCTCACCACCGACTTCGCATCCGGAACAGCACAGAGTACCGTACTCGAAACCCTCAAAAACCCATAAGAGAAATGGAAGAAATGACCTATTCCGCCGCCTTGGCGGAGCTTGAAAAGATACTTAGTCAGCTGCGGTCCGACAACTGCGACGTCGACACCCTTGCAGGGCGCACACGCCGCGCTGCCGAGCTGCTGGAGTTCTGCCGCAGTCGCCTGGTGGCCACCGAGGAGGAGCTCGAAGCCATCCTGACGCGCCTCGAACAGCCCGAATCCTGAGCCGGAGGGCTTTTTTTGCCTTTTCTGACATATTTTTTCGCCTTAAAGGGCGGAATGCGGATTTAATTGCTTATTTTTGCACAATAAACCCTCATCTTAACCCTACAACCACGTTTCCATGAAACTAATTCGACTCCTTATCGTCGCCATCGTACTTGCAGGCGCAGGTATGGGCGCTCATGCCGAAAAAATATTCCGTTTCGGACCGCGCATCGGCACCGAAGTGAACTCCATGCGTCTGAACAGCAATGTGTTCGACTCCGACAACCGTGCGGGCTTCACCGGCGGCCTCATGTTCGAGGCCAACGTTCCGGTAATCGGTCTGTCGTTCGATCTTTCGGTGATGTACGTTCACCGCGTCAACGACAACACCGTCAAGAGCGGCATGGCCGGCACCGACCCCAATGAGGACGCAATGCTCAATATCGACAGCTACCGCAAGCGCGACTACATCGAACTTCCGCTCAACTTCAAATACCGCTTCGGGCTGCCCGTAGTGGGCAAATTCGTCAGCCCCTACGTGTTCACCGGCCCGAGCTTCGCCTTCCTGACCTCGCGCCGCGCCATCAACGAGGCCTTCCGCAACAAGAGCGTCGACGTGAGCTGGAACTTCGGCGTCGGCGTGCAGCTGATTTCCCACCTCCAGATCGGCGCCTCCTACGGCGTTGGCATAACCAAAACCGTAGAGCGACTCAACGTGGGCGGCATAACCGGCACCGGCGACCTGGGCCGCAACAACTACTGGACCATCACGGCGGCCTGGCTCTTCTGACACTATCCTTTATTCAAATAAAACAACTGACACTCTATGAGACTTGTAATCGAACGCGACTACGAACAGCTGTCGCAGTGGGCGGCAAACTACGTGGCATCGCGTATCAACGAGTTTAAACCCACCGCGGAGCGTCCCTTCGTGCTCGGCTGCCCCACCGGCAGCTCGCCCCTGGGTATGTACCGCAACCTCATCGCTCTCTACAAGGCCGGCAAGGTAAGCTTTGCCAACGTTGTCACCTTCAATATGGACGAATACGTCGGCCTTCCCCAGAGCCACCCCGAGAGCTACCACTCCTTTATGTGGAACAATTTCTTCAGCCACATAGATATTCCGGCCGAAAACGTCAACATCCTCGACGGCAACGCCAAGGACCTTGACGCCGAGTGCAAGCGCTTCGAGGAGAAGATAGCTTCCTACGGCGGCATCGAACTCTTCATGGGCGGCGTCGGCCCCGACGGCCACATTGCCTTCAACGAGCCCGGCTCCTCGCTTCGCTCGCGCACCCGCATGAAAACTCTCACCCAGGATACCATCATCGCCAACTCCCGCTTCTTCGAGGGCAACGTCAACCTCGTGCCCAAGACGGCTCTCACCGTAGGTGTGGGCACCATCATGGACGCCCGCAGCGTGATGCTCCTTGTCAACGGCCACAACAAGGCCCGCGCTCTCCACCACGGCGTGGAAGGCGGAATCTCCCAGATGTGGACCATCTCCGCTCTCCAGCTCCACCCCCACGCTCTCATCGTGGCCGACGAGGATGCCTGCCTGGACCTCAAGGTGAGCACATACCGCTACTTCAAGGACATCGAGTCCGCAAACCTCGACCCCGCCAGCCAGCTGGCTTAACCGGAAGAGGTATTCCATAGTTTTACCGACGGGCGCGGCGCACCATGTGCCGCGCCCGTTTGCCGCTATGGAAACTTTCTATTGAAAATGCGCCCGACGGCGCCCTCTGCGGTTGTTCCTTTGCAAAACAAAAAGGAAAAGCATTATGGAACTCACAGTACCGCTGCTCACATGGAGCGCAATAGTTGTCATTTTTGCCGTTATGGCCCTCATTAACATTGTGCAAGCCCTGCACGCGGCCCGCGGGCGCCACATTGTGGAGCTGGGCAGCGAGCGCGATGAATTTTTTGTTCCGGGCGACCCAGCCAAGCCCGACCCCAAAGACTATGAAGACTACGACAACTGACCCCGGGCGGGAAGCCACACTGCGTCAGCTCGGCGACTTTCTGGGCACCTACAGCGCCCGCTTGCTGGCCTGCGGGAGCACCTGCGTGCGCCTGCAGGAGAACCTGACCCGTATGGCCGACCGCTTCGGCGTGCGGGCCGACGTAGTGGTCATGCCGCGCCACATCCACATCTCGGTGAGCCGACGCGGCGAGTGCGACACCGCGATAGTCACCGTGCCGGCGGCTCCGGTGAGCTATTCGGTCAATACGTCGCTGAGCCGGTTGAGCTGGGACGTTGCCGACGGGCGCCTCGACCTGGCCGGGGCCCGCGCCCGCCTGGGCCGCATCGTGGCGCGCGACGTGCAGCCCGCATGGGTCACCCTCACCCTGGTCCCGCTGGCCAACGCCTCTTTCTGCCGGCTCTTCGGGGGCGACGTCGTGGCCATGACGGTGGTTTTCATAGCCACACTGGCGGGCTACTACCTCAAGCAGAGCCTGCTTCGTCGCCGAATGGATCTTAGGGCCGTGTTCTTCTTCTGCGCATTTGCCAGCGGAGTGCTCGGAGCCACCGACGGCCTCTTCGGGCTGGGGGCCACGCCCGACATCGCCATCGGCACCAGCGTGCTTTACCTTGTTCCGGGAATACCCCTTCTTAATTCGTTCAGCGACCTTCTCGACCGCCGCTATATATGCTCCCTGGGCCGGTTCGCCGATGCCGCCGTGCTCACCGCCTGCCTTTCGGCGGGGTTGTGCGCGGCCATGCTCCTGATGGGAGTCGGAATGTTTTAGACAACCGTATATGATGGATATTTTAGAAGATGCATTGTTTGCGGCAATAGCCGCTATCGGTTTCGCCGCCATCAGCCGTCCTCCGCGGCGCGCCTACATATGGTGCGGGGTGCTTGCGGCTGCAGGCCACTCCCTTCGCTACATACTGCTGCAGCCGGCTTTCGGAGGCAGCATGCATATCGTGCCGGCCACGCTGGTGGCAGCCTTCGCCGTGGGTATCTTCGCCGTGCTCCTTTCGCAGGTTGCGCGCATGCCCGCCGAAACCTTTCTTTTTCCGGCGTTGCTGCCGATGATTCCGGGCATGTATGCCTACCGGGCTTTCGGAGCGATGGCCATGTGCGTGCTCCACGGCGGCCAGGCCGCTTCTTTCGGCCACAGCTTCTACCTGATGGCCTCGAACACTTTCACTTGCCTGTGCGTTTTGCTTGCAATGGTGGTCGGCGCCACCATACCCATATTTATGCTACGGCGCATGGCCTTCTGCGCAACCCGCAAATAGAATTATATTTCCTATGGAACTACGACAGTTGAAATACTTTCTGGGCGTGGCCGACACCCTCAATTTTTCGGAAGCGGCCCGCCGGCTGTTCATCACCCAAAGCACGCTCTCCCAGCAAATCAAACAGCTCGAGGAAGAGCTCGGCACACCCCTTTTCAGCCGGAGCAGCCACAGCGTGGCCCTCACCGAGGCCGGTGCGGAGCTTGTGGGCTGCGCGCGGCGAACCTTAGCGGAGGCCGACGCCTGCCAATCGCGCCTTGCCGACCTCGCCGAGCTGCGCACCGGCATGCTCAACATCGGCGTGACATACTCCTTCAGCCCCATTCTCACCGAGACTCTGGTGGAGTTCATGAAGATGTATCCCCGCATCAAACTAAACATCTACTACAAGCCCATGGAGGAGCTGATGGGCCTACTGCGCAGCCGACAGGTGGATTTCGCACTGGCTTTCAAACCGCTTCAACCCCAGGAGGGCATCGAAAGCCATATGCTCTTTCAGAATCGGCTGGCCGCCATTGTCCGCACCGGCCATAGCTTGGCCGAGCGCACCTCTGTAAGCCTGGCCGAGCTTGCGGGCTACGACCTGGCGCTTCCGTCGCGCGGCCTTCAGGCCCGCAATGCTTTCGACCACGTCGCCGGGGCGCGCACCGACCTGCGCATACGCCTGGAACTCAACGAAGTGAATATCCTTCTGAAGCTACTTCGGGCCACTAACCTCGTCTCCGTGCTCGCCGAGGCTACAATCCACGCCGAAAGCGGCGTGAAAGCCATCCCGCTTGCACTTCCCGACAACGAAATGACCGGCTGCGTGCACACCCTCCGCGACGCCTACCGCAAGCGCTCCGCAACCGAGTTCATCCGCATGCTGGCCGACTCCATGGCCGTCCGCGACCGCCGCGACGCCTGGCTCTGAGCCGCCCCACTGATTTCGGCGGCGCAGGTTTTAAAAAAATTGCTCAAAAGTGAATTTTATAAAAAAAACTTGGCGAAAAGGTTCAATTAGCGGAAAATTTGCTACCTTTGCATCTGTGTACCCCAAACAATGGCGTCCATGAGAGTTAAAATCCACCACGAAGGAACCAACATACTGCTGACGGTCTTGGCTATCTTCCTGATAGTCAATGTTCCTTTGTGGATATGGGTAAGACCTCTTGTCTGGGCCATCGTCAGCACGGCCATCTGCGGAGTTTTCTATCTTCTTTTGGTCAATTTCTTCCGCTCGCCGCGCCGCATATTCCGCGGCGACCGCAAGAATGTGGTGGTGGCTTCGGCCGACGGCACGGTCGTTGCCCTCGAAGAAACCTATGAGCCGGAGTACCTTAAGTGCCGCTGCATCCAGCTGAGCGTGTTTATGAGCGTGCTCAACGTGCATGCCAACTGGTTTCCGGTCGACGGCGAAGTAATCTACACCGCCTACCATCCCGGGCGCTTCATGGCCGCCTATCTCCCCAAGAGCAGCACCGAGAACGAGCGCTCCACGGTAGTGATCCGCACGCCGGAAGGCCAGAAAGTGCTAATGCGCCAGGTTGCCGGCGCCATGGCCCGCCGCATAGTCACCTACGCCCGCGTCGGTGAGGAAGCCAACATCGAAGACCATATGGGCTTCATAAAATTCGGCTCGCGAGTGGACATCTACCTGCCTTTGGGAACAGAAATCAACGTTAAAATCGGCGACAAGACCACCGGCGGCATCACCGAGGTGGGTCGCCTCCATCCAACCGGTTCAAGCAGCGATGTTTAGGAGAACCACCAACCAGCTACCAAACTCGGTCACCTGTCTGAATCTCATATCGGGCTGCGTGGCCATTTTCATGAGTTTCCACCTGCGCGAGGTCTTCGGCCCGCTCACGGGAGGCTCCTGGGCGCTTATTGCCATAGGTGCGGCCGCCGTGTTCGACTTCCTGGACGGCTTTACCGCGCGCCTTCTCCACAAGTTTTCGCCCCTTGGCAAAGACCTGGACTCCCTTTCGGATATGGTTAGCTTCGGCGTGGCTCCGGCCATGCTGGTGCTCAATCTGATGTCGGACTTCGGCAATCCCTTCCCGATACCCTTCGGGGCGCTGATGATTGCGGTGTGCGGCGCCATCCGCCTTGCCACCTTCAATACCGACACTGAGCAGAGCGTCAATTTCCGCGGCTTGCCCATACCGGCCAACGCCATCTTTTGGATCGGCTTCTACGGCTGGGTGGAGAAGTTCGGCTATCCCGGCTACGGAGTGGTCTACGTGCTGGTGGTGCTGGTTTCGCTCGCCATGGTGGGACGGTTCAAGATGTTCTCCCTCAAATTCAAGAATTTCAGCGTGCGCGAGAATTTCTCCCGCTATGCCATAATCCTTGCGGCCATTCTGTTCGTTGTATTCAACGGGCTTTCCGGCCTGATGTGGACCATTTTGTTCTACTTCTTCCTCTCGCTTCTCAAGCGCAAGCATCTGTGAGAGGCGCCGTTTCCGGGCCGTCGGCATGTTTGCAGCCCGGCAGGGAACTCCGCAGGTCCGTTATTCTCAAACCCTTGAGCTCTTTAGGCGCCCGACGCGGCGCAAGCTAAATAAAACACTCATCTCTCCGCACCAAAATGTTTCAAATACTCCTTATAATACTCCTTCTTTTCATCGCGGTGCCCATCCTGACAGCCGTCTACCGCATATGGCGCTTTCAGCGGCGTATGCGGCAGTTTATGCAGGACCCGATAGGCACTGCTCAAAAGGAAGCTGAAAAGCAGCAGAAGCGCCGTTCGGGCGCCCGGGCCTCGACTGGCAATCCGCTTTTCGACTTCTTCGCCGGTCTTGGCGACTTGGGCGGCGACGCCGACCCCACACCCGCTCTGAAGAAAAAGAAGATTCCGGCCGACGTCGGCGAGTACGTCAAATTTACTGAAATCAAAGGCTCCGCCAAGCCCCACGACCCGGTGAAGTTCACCCGTGAGGAGCAGGTTGAGGACATAGAATGGGAGGACGTGAAATGACCGACGCAAAAGCTCTTTTCGCCTTCCTGGACGAGCTTAAGCTCAACAACGACCGTACTTGGTTCGGCGCACACCGCGCCCGATTCGACGGCCTTCGCGCCGACTTCGTCGCCGACCTGCAGCGTATGATTAACGCCATGGCCGCCGGCGAGCCCTCCCTGCGCTATCTTCAGGCCCGCGACGCCATCTACCGCATCTACCGCGACACTCGCTTCTCGCCCGACAAAACGCCGTTCAAGACGTACTTCTCGGCCTTGATTTCACCGTCGGGACGCCACTGCGACCGCGCATGCTGGTATCTCCACGTCGGAGCCGACGAATGTGCGGTCTACGGCGGCGTGTGGACTCCCGAAGGACCCATGCTCCGCAAACTCCGTAAGGCCATCGTCGACAACGTCGAGGAGTTTCGCGCCATTACCCAAACGCCTGATATAGAGCGCGAGTTCCCCGGATGGTACGGGCGGCAGCTCAAAACCGCGCCTAAGGGCTACGACCGCGACCATCCCGACATCGACCTGCTGCGCCTCACCGAATTCGGAAAGTGCCACTACTTCGACCGCAGCTTCTTCGAGCGGCCCGACTGGCCCGAAGAGGCCGCACGCTTGGCGCTGATGCTCAAACCGATGAACGATTTTCTAAATTACTCCATAGACGAATAAAAACCTCTCTCCAACCACAATTGACAATGCCTTACAAGCTAACAGAAAAAAGAAGCAGCATGCTGCACGGCATTTTGCTGATTGCACTTTTTGCCTGCGCCGCCTTCTATATCGGCAGCGCGCAGATTTTCACCGAACTGCGTATCAGCCAGATGATAATAGGCATCGTGCTGGGTATGATCTACGCCAACAGCCTCCGCAACCACCTTCCCGAGACGTGGGTGCCCGGCATTCAGTTCTGCTCGAAGAAGATACTACGCCTCGGCATCATTTTGTACGGCTTCCGCCTTACTTTTCAGGACGTTATGGCCGTTGGCCTCGCAGGTATGCTCATCGACGTGATAGTAGTGACGGTGACCATCCTCGGCGGCGTCTACATAGGCAAACTACTTAAGATGGACTCCGAGACGGCCCTGCTGACCTCTGTAGGCAGCGGCATATGCGGGGCGGCCGCCGTGCTCGGCGCGGAGGCCACCATCCAGCCCAAGAACTACAAGACAGCGATAGCAGTGGCTACCGTGGTGATATTCGGCACAATAGCCATGTTTATCTACCCCGTTGCCTACCGAGCCGGATTCCTGGAGCTCTCCCCCGAGCAGATGGGCATCTTCGCCGGCTCCACCCTCCACGAGGTAGCACACGCCGTGGGTGCCGGCGAGGCCATGGGACCCGAAATAGCGCCCATTGCCATCATTGTCAAGATGATACGCGTCATGCTCCTCGTGCCGGTGCTTCTTGTGCTCGCCTTCTGGGTGGCAATGCGCGCCCGCAAGCAGGGTGGCACCACCTCCGGCGGCAAAATTTCCATACCCTGGTTTGCGCTGGGCTTCCTGGCCGTGATTGGGTTCAACTCTTTCAATCTGCTGCCCGTTGCCGTAGTGGAGGTCATCAACTACATCGACACCTTCCTGCTTACCATGGCCATGGCCGCCTTAGGTGCCGAAACAAGCTTCGACAAATTCAAAAAAGCCGGCCCCAAGCCCTTTATCCTCGCCGCCATCCTCTTCGTATGGCTCATGGTAGGTGGCTGGGCAATGGCCAAATACCTCGCTCCCGTACTTCTTTAAAAACCACTTTTTTCCGCCATGTCCGACACCGCCAAGCCCTCCACCGACTCGCTGGTAATAATACCGATGTACAACGAGTGCGAGAACGCCGCCGCCATCATAGAGGCCGTGCTCGCCCTGCCGGTGGATTTCAATATATTAGTGATCGACGACGGTTCGCCCGACGGCACCGCCGACATCGTCCGCGGCAAGATGGCGGAGCATCCGGGACGCATCGAGCTCATCGAGCGCGAGGGCAAGCAGGGCCTCGGAACGGCCTACATCGCCGGCTTCAAGCATGCACTGCAGCGCGGATATGAGTTTGTGTGCGAGATGGATGCCGACTTCAGCCACAATCCGGACGACCTGGTGCGACTGCGCCAAGAGGTCGTCGACAAAGGCGCCGACGTAGCCGTCGGGTCGAGATATGTCTCCGGAGTCAATGTAGTCAACTGGCCCATGGGGCGTGTGCTGATGAGCTATTTCGCCTCCAAATATGTGCGCGTCATCACGGGGCTGCCCGTCCACGACACCACGGCCGGTTTCGTAGGCTACCGCCGACGTGTTCTCGAGACTTTGCCTCTGGACAAGATAAAGTTCAAGGGCTACGCCTTCCAGATTGAGATGAAATTCACGGCCCACAAGTATGGCTTCAAGGTGGTCGAAGTGCCTATCGTGTTCGTAAACAGAGTGCTGGGTACCAGCAAGATGAACTCGGGAATCTTCGGCGAGGCCGTATTCGGTGTGATTCGTCTGAAATGGAACTCGCTCTTCAAGAAGTATCCCAAGCCTCAGGACTGAACATGCTCATTGTCAACGCCTCCATCGTCGCCGCCGATGGTATACGCCGCGACGGCTCGGTTCGCATCGCCGGCACCGACATTTCCGAGGTGCACTTCGGCGAGCCGCTTTCGCCCCGGCCCGGCGAAGAGGTTTTCGATGCCCGCGGCGGCCTGCTGCTGCCCGGATTGATCGACACTCACGTCCACTTCCGCGAACCCGGCCTGGAGGAAAAGGGCAGTATCGCCACCGAGAGCCGCGCAGCGCTCCTTGGCGGGGTAAGCTCCTTCGTGGATATGCCCAACACCAAGCCCGCAACCCTCACGCCCGAAGCCCTCGACGACAAATATCGCCGGGCCGCGGCAAGCTCGATAGCAAACTACGGCTTTTTCTTAGGAGCCTCCGAGGATACCCCGGCCATTCTCGACTCCATACCCAGGCGGCGCTTGGCATGCGTGAAACTCTTTCTCGGAACCACAACCGGAGCCGTGGCGAGCCCTTCGCCCAAGACCCTCGACCGCATCTTCGCAATGTGCGCCGAGCGCAATCTGGTAGTTATGGTGCATGCCGAGGATGATGCCATTATTTCTACAAATGCCGAAGCCGCCATAGCGCGCTATGGCTCGCGTGAGCTCGTTCCTATCGACGAACACGCCGCAATCCGCAGCCGCGAGGCCTGCCTGCGGTCGACGGGGCGTGCTGTCGAGCTTGCCCTTCGCCACGGCACGCGACTGCATATCGCCCACGTCAGCACCGCCGACGAAGTACGCGAATTTTTGCAGCCCGGAGCTGTTGAAGGCAAGCAGATTACGGCCGAAACATCGCCGATGTATATGGATCCGGAGCTTTGGAGCCAACCGAGCTGGCGCACAAAAATAAATCCGGCGGTGAAAACAGGAGAGGATGCCGAGGCACTGCGCAAGGCCGTCGCCGACGGGCGCATAGACACCATCGGCACCGACCACGCACCCCATCTTCGCGGCCACAAGGCCGGCGGGGCGCTCACGGCGGCCTCCGGCGCGCCCTCCATTCAGTTTGCGTTGCCGGTAATGCTGGAATATCTTGCGCCTGAGGTTGTTGTGCGTGCCATGGCTGCCAATCCGGCGGCACTTTTCGGCATCGACCTTCGCGGGAGCATAAAATCAGGCGTCAAGGCCGATTTAACGCTTGTGCAATCCCTCGGACAACTAATCCACGACGACAAAGTGGTCACTCCGGCCGGCTGGACGCCTTTCCACCGCCGTCAGGTCGGCAACAGCGTAACCGACGTTTGGGTCAACGGCGTTCACAGCTTGCGCTCGGGCGCCCTGGCGGCTGCCGGAGCGGCCGAAGAGCTGGTTTTCGGCTGCTGACCCACGGGTGCGAGCGGGGTGTGGCGTCCTTTGAGCTTGAACAGCAAGCCGTTCATTTCCAAAGGCGTCAGTCGGCGTGCACCCGCAATCTGCACGCGGGGTATATTCAACGGACTACTCATTTTTCGGACCGGTTGCTTCGGCTACCGCTTCCACCGCCAGCACGGCCGCTACATAGCAGACCGCCAGCACCACCACCGGCATCAGCGGGGTGAGGGCATGGTGGAACCAACCACCGAAAATTTCACAAACCAAGGCAACCCAAAGGCAGCCCTGCACCGTCAGACACAGCGTGCACCAAGCCCCGGCGCGGAATTTCTGATACCACACGCTCCAGAAGGAGAAGGGGCAGCACAGGGCGTTGCACACCGCCACGGCCGACGCATGCTCCGGGAAGACAAGCAGAGCCGCCAGCGAAACTCCGAAGTAGGCCAACCCGACCTCGCTCCAGCCGAAAATGCCGAAGAAGCGCGAAGCCGACGTGCCCAGCACGGTGTGGCATCCGGCGCGCTCTATGACGCCGCATATGGCATCGCCGGCATCTGAGCGGATGCCGGTGCTCTTGAGGGTGAGCAGATAGCTCGCGTAGAAACCCAGGGCGTCGACCGCCAGCACAGCCAACAGACTCCAGCTGCGGTAAATCTCGCCGCGAACAATCAGATAGACAGCCAAAAACGCCACACATGCCGCCAGCACCCAACGTTTGGCCTTGGTGGCAAAATCGACGAAGCGGTGCAGGCGCACCTCCGGCTCGGAAGCCTCCCCCGATGGGTATGCCAGAAGCACATTACCTCCGAAGCGGTCCATAAAGGTCGGAGTGTCGACGGTGCGCTCGCCGGTGCCGTCGCTGAGCAGCCAGGTGCCGTCGGAGCCGATGCGGTCGACCACGACAAAGGAGCAGCCGTACTGCGCCAGAAATGGCGTGGGAATGGACGCTGCCGCCGACTTGTCGGTAAGCTCGTATGCCTCATTGTCCACACCGTATTTCTGGAGCAGTTTGCTCATGCCGAACAGCGACCGGAAGGGCATGGCCGCAAAGGCGGCGTCGGAGTAAGCCGCCGTGGCGGGCACCTGCAGCCGCTGCAGAAACTCAGTGAAAATGCTGTGTTCCTTGCTCATGCCGGTACCTTTTTGAGCCGTCAGGATGCGAACTGCTGTATTTTCTGAAGCAGGTCGTTGCCTTCCATCTCGCCGCTGTGGCGCCAAACGGGTTTGCCGTTCTGATAGATGATGAAGGTCGGAACCGACTCTGCACCGGCGTATTCGGCGGCAGCCTGATTTTGGTCGATATCAAGCTGATAGATCGGGACGGTCTGGCCGATAAGTTCGCGAACATCGGCAACCACGGGCATCATGCGCCTGCAATGAGGACACCACGATGCGTAAAACTCCACCAGGACGGTGGGAGCGCTCCCCACCAGAGAATCATAATCGTTCATGTCGTCTTGTTTTTTGGTTTGAGGTACAAGTAAAACGCCGCGGCGCCTCCAAAGTTCGACCGAAACAGAGCTCGGAAGCGATGTCAAGTCGGCCCTATAGGGGGCGAATCGGCTCAAAACAGGCCTAAAAAGGGCAAAAATCGGCTCAACTTGAGCCGATTTTCCAAATAATTTAAGTAATTTTGAGCCGATAGCCTGCTTGATGTCCGGTTGGCGGCTCACTTGAAAAGGGTATTGTTGGGTAGCGGGAAAATGCGTAACTTTGCATCTGTATTAGCAATAACGGAGATGGCAGTAGTTAAACGTCTATATACTTATATGCTGCAGCGGTTTTTGCCGCTGTTTGCCATGACGTTTTTTATCTGCCTCTTCATCGTGATGATGCAGTTTCTGTGGAAGAGTATCGACGACCTTGTGGGCAAGGGACTTGAGGTCAGCGTTATAGCCGAGCTTTTCTTCTATGCGGCCCTCACTATGGTTCCTATGGCACTCCCTCTGGCGGTGCTTTTGGCCTCGCTGATGGTCTTCGGTAATCTCGGCGAGAAATTCGAGCTTACGGCGATGAAGGCCTCCGGCATCTCGCTCTTCCGCATCATGCGTCCGCTGATTGTTTTCATGGGCTTGGTGGCCGTAGGTGCGTTTTTCTTTCAGAACAATGTGCTGCCGGTGGCCCAGACCAAGATGTGGACCCTGCTGTTCTCGGTGCGGCAGAAGTCGCCGGAGGTGGAAATTCCGGAGCGCAGTTTCTACGGCGCCATTCCCAACATGCAGCTCTATGTAGGCACCAAAAATGCCGAAACCGGCATGCTCTACGACATGCTCATCTACGACTTCAGCCGCGGGCAGGAGAACAGCCGCGTAATCCTTGCCGACTCGGGGCGTTTCAATTTCACCGAGGACCGCACGCGCCTCTTCCTTCACCTTCATTCGGGCGAACTCTTTGAAAATGTGCACGACAACGCCATGGGCGTCAGCAACAGCCGCTATCTGCCCTTCCGCCGCGAGCACTTCACCGACAAGCAGGTCTATTTTCCCTTCGACGCCAATTTCAACCGCGTCGACGAGGGTGGCCTTCGCAGCCAATATATAGGTCAGAACGTCAGCGAGTTGCGACATAGCATCGACTCTATCGGCCGGCGTGTCGACTCCATCGGCAACCGCTATGCCTCCGAAATACTCTCCATTCCATACTTCGGACTGAGCCCTACGGTGAGCCGCCTCACCGACAGCGGATATGCCCAGGTGCCTCGACGGCCCGTAGAGCTCTCGGTGCCGCTCGATGTCGACTCTCTCTTTCAGGCTCCCAATCCCTCCTACGCCAAGAGCTATATCCAGCAGGCCCTCGCCAAGGCCCGCCGGCAGAAACAGGAATACCTCTACCGCTCGATGGCACTGGCGGAGCAGGCCAAGCTGATGCGCCGCCACGACATCGAGATGCAGAAAAAATTCACACTCTCCTTTGCCTGCATAATCTTCTTCTTTATCGGCGCGCCCCTGGGCGCCATCATCAAGAAGGGCGGCTTGGGAACACCGCTTATCATCTCGGTGCTGCTCTTCATCGTGTACTTTATCATCGACAATGCCGGCTACAAAATGGCCCGCGACGGCAAGACCGACGTTTGGGTAGGTATATGGCTGAGTTCCATGGTATTGCTGCCGCTGGGTGTGTTCTTCACCTATAAGGCCGTGGGCGACTCGGCAGTGTTCAACTTCGACGCCTACGCCAACTTCTTCCGCCGCATCACCGGCCGCGAACCTGAGCGCTCGCTCGCCGTCAAGGAAGTGATAATGAACGAAGTCGACCCCGAAGAGGCCCTGGCGCGCCTGGAGGCTTTCCGCCAGGCCATTGTCGCCGAACAAAGGCGGCTCGGCGGACGTTGGGCAATAAGACGTATCTTTATGAGCGGCCCCGGCGCCGCACTAAAACCGCAGCTCAACGACTTGGTCGACTACCTCGCCGACAGCCGCTCCAAGCATGTGGTCAACCTGCTCAACCGCTATCCCTTCCGCATCACCTACCGACGGTTGCCGGCCATGCTGCAGACCACCGACCTGATTATAGAACGCATACGTAAAACCGAACATAACAACATATAACATCGCATATGGACAACGAAATACGGCTTGACACCATCGCGGAGGCCATCGAGGACTTCCGCCAGGGCAAAATGGTGATTGTTGTCGACGACGAGGATCGCGAGAACGAGGGCGACCTCATTGTCGCCGCCGAGAAAATCACCCCGGAGCAAGTCAATTTCATGCTCAAAAACGCCCGAGGCGTGCTCTGCGTGCCTCTTACCATATCGCGCTGCCGCGAACTCGACCTTACCCGTCAGGTGGAGCAAAACACTTCAATGCTCGGCACACCCTTCACGGTGACCGTCGATAAGCTCGAAGGCTGCACCACAGGTGTTTCCATCGAGGACCGCTGCGCCACAATCCGCGCACTGGCCGACCCCGACAGCACGCCCGACACCTTTGGCCGTCCCGGCCATATAAACCCACTCTACGCTCAGGATCAAGGCGTTCTGCGCCGCTGCGGCCACACCGAGGCCGCCGTCGATCTGGCCCGTCTGGCCGGTCTCCAGCCCGCGGCCGCCTTGATGGAAATAATGAGCGAGGACGGCACCATGGCCCGCCTGCCGGAGCTGCGCCGTCGCGCCGATGAGTGGGGTATGAAGCTCGTGTCGATACGCGACCTCATTGCTTATCGCCTTGAGAGCGAGCAGCTTGTCGAGCAAGGTGTCGAGGTCGATATGCCCACCGACTACGGCCATTTCCGCCTCATTCCCTTCCGCCAGAAGAGCAACGGTCTGGAGCACATAGCTATTATAAAGGGCGATGTCACCACCGACGAGCCCGTGCTGGTGCGCGTCCACTCGTCGTGCGCTACCGGCGACATCTTCGCTTCCAAGCGCTGCGACTGCGGCGAGCAACTCCACAAAGCCATGCAAATGATTGAGGCTGAGGGCCGCGGTGCCGTGGTATATCTTAACCAGGAGGGCCGCGGAATAGGTCTGATGGACAAGATACGCGCCTACAAACTCCAGGAGGAGGGCCTCGACACCGTCGAAGCCAACATTCACCTGGGTCACGAGGCCGACGAGCGCGACTACGGCGTAGGCGCACAGATTCTCAACATGCTGGGAATACGCAAGATGCGTCTGATGACCAATAACCCCGTCAAGCGTATCGGCCTCGAAGGTTATGGGCTGGAAGTGGTTGAGAACGTGCCCATCGAAGTGGCTCCCAACCCCTACAACCTGCGCTATATGCACACCAAGAAGGCTCGCATGGGCCACGACCTCCATTCGGTAGAGTAAAGGCTTATGGAAGAGCAAATTCGACAGCAGCTTGCCGACAGCGGCGAGCGCCTGGCGCGCGCTGCCGCCGAAATGCGGCAGGGCAAATGCACGCCGGAAAATTTCTTTAACGAAGCCGCAGTCCACATGCAGTTGCTGCAGGGCGTAGGGCTGGCCGACGATGCCTTCGCCACAGGCGTGATGGCTCTGCTGACGGCCTTCGGCGCACGGTTCAACCCCGTGGAGCACAAGGCGGTCTACCTCTCGATGCTACTCCAGACGGCAATGGCGGGCGCTATGGCAGCAAACATCGCGGCGCAGAAAGGCGACAGCTTCGCCACCGGCCACTACGAAGCCATCGACGGTGAACTCGGCCCGCTTGTGCTGGCGAGCTACCGCGAACTCGACGGTGCGGAAGTGGTGCCGGAAATGTACCGCGCGCCCTTCGAGTCGCTCGCCGACTTCGTCGACGTCTCCGCCACCTTTCAGGACAAGCCCATAGCGGCCACCCTCGCCCCGGACATACTCTACGACATCGCTTCGCGCCTCACTGCGATGGGCGTGATAGAGTAGGGGCGGAATGGTCAAAGAGATAAATCGGGATAAATCGCGTTGCATCGCGATTTATCCCGATTATTATCAATTATCAATTATCAATTCCCTCGGCGGCTTCGCCAAGCTCGGCGGGATGCTTGATAAAGTACTGGCGGAGCATCTCGGCAATGTCGAAATAGTAGCCGGTGGGATCGGAGGCCGTGCGCGGATTGACTATGATATAGTCGAAGTAGGGCGGCTCGAAGCGCTGACCCGTGGCCGTGATGCCCGAGAGGTTCAGAAAGTCGTATTCGTGCTGCGGATAGACCACCGTCCAGGCATTTTCGGCGTCGACGCCGGTGCCGGAGGCGGCTATTACGAGCAGGAGGTGGTTGAGTTTGTACTGCCAGATTTTAGCAAGGTCGTACTTGCGGTTCTGCTCGTAGACGTAGATTCGGTTTGTAAGCTGGCGGAGGTCGACGGGATTATCTGCAATGACCTGATTGGCATAGCTTTGCATTTTCTCGCGGTCGGCGCGGGTGCGGTTGGTTTTGGCGTAGACCGGAATGAGCTCCTCCTGCAAAGTGGGATTTGGCGAGCCCCGGTACGGGTCGTAATCTTCCTGAAAGAGAGTGCCGTAGTAGAAATACTGGAACTCCTGGGCGGTCATGGTGGTGTCGTTTTCCATGAAAGCGCGCAGCAGCTTGGGGTAGTAGTACTGCGACGTTTCGTCGGTGCTTTCGCGTGCTATAGCCTCCAGGTCCGGGCGTCCGAGCTCCTGGCGAGCGGTGCTTCGTGGCGCGGCCCAAGCGCCGAGCCACACCAGCAGGGCCATTGTCAGAAAAACCGCCTTCCTCATTGTGCCGCTCCTGCGCTTATGGCACCGAGCACGGCAACCGTGGTTATGGCAACTATCGAAGTGCCTACTATCACCGGGAGGCCTCGCGAGGCCACAAAGTTGACAAATTCGCCCGAGGCAATGCTGTAGTGGGGCCCCGAGGGAAGCCGCATATATGCCACCGCGCCCAGGACGGTGCCTATTGCCGAGCCAAGAATGGCGCCTCCGGCACCGGGCCAGAGCAGCACACCCACGAAAGCGCCGGCAGCGGCGCCGCCGGCTGTGTAGCCGCGGGCTGCACGGCGGTCGTGGCCGTCGCCGGCCATAAGGTAGCGCAGGCCGAGCACTATGGCAGTGGCCACACCCCAGAAGACGAGCTCGCGGGTATGGATGCCGGTACCTCCGCTGCAGTGTGCGCAAATCATTGCGCCATAGGCTATAAGAGCCGACGAAACGCGGCGGACAAAACAGGCCGCGAGCGCGATGGCGCATAGGGCCAAGGTGAGTATCTGGAGGGCTGAAAAATCCATTTGTGTCGTTTTTAGGCTCACAAAGGTAACAAAATATACCCATAATGCCTACCTGAAGCAGTCCCTTTTATTGTTTTTTAAAACTTGCGCGCCGGGTCGGCGTTTTTTTGTTGCTTTTTCGTAATTTTGCGTGTAACGTTGCCGGCTGATGCGTGTATATTAAGTATGATAACCGAGAAGGAGTTTTCCCAACTTGCCCTGGAGCTGCGTCCGAGGCTGCTGCGCACCGCCGCCGGTGTACTCGGAGTGTCGTCGGCGGCCTGCGAGGACGTGGTACAGGATACCCTTCTCAAACTGTGGGACATACGCTCCCAGATCGACCGCTACCGCTCGGTCGAAGCTCTTGCGTGCGTAATAGCTCACCGCCTTGCCCTCAACGTTGTGCGCGCCTCAGCGACCGGACGCTTCGTGGAGCTCGAACTCTGCACGGCGGCCACGCCCGGCCCGGAGGACGAGTACCTTAGCGGCGAGCGTGCCCGGCGCCTCGACGCCGTGCTGGCCTCGCTGCCCGAGGCCCAGCAGACGCTGATTCGCCTGCGCCACATCGAGGGCTACGACAATGCCTCTATAGCCTCTTTGCTGGGCACTACCGAAGGCGCCGTCCGCACTGCCTTATGCCGGGCCCGGCGCCGGGTGGCAAATGTGTTCGGCGTTAATTAATCTCTCCAACCCAAAAAACGGAAATGAACAGAAAACAAGCTCAATATCACCCCGGCCTCTCGCCCGACGCCCTGCGCGGCCTCGCTGCCGCCTTCCTCGCCGGCGCCACCACGCCCGAGCAGGAGCGCAGCCTCTACGCCGCCTACGCCGCCGCCCCCGAGGGTTCTCTGCCTCCCGACCTTGAGAATATGCGCGCCATGTTCGCCTGGTATTCCGGCCTTGAGGGCAAGGCGCCCAAGAGCCGTCGCGTCCCCCGGCTGCGCATTGTGGGCATAGCGGCCGCTGTGGCGGCGCTGGCCGCGGTCGGCACTGCTCTGGTCGGCATAGGCGGCAGAGAGCCGTCGCATCAGCCGCATGCCGAGTACTCCACTTTCTCGGGCAGCTACGTTGTGCGCGACGGCGAGGTCATCGACGACCTGCCCACCATCTACGACGATATAATTACCGCCGAACGTCTCAGCGACAGCATATCGCGTGCCGCCGACGACTCTCTGGTCATCGAAGAAGCAATACGCACCATTCCCGACCGGGAAGAGGCTTCCGCCCTCCGCACCTTAATTTTTGAGTAGACATGAAACCTCTTGCATTCCTCATCCCCGCAGCTCTTGGCGCGGCTTTCGCGGCTCAGGCGCAGGAGCATATCGAGGCCGTTCTGAACGAAGTATCGAGTATGCCCGGCGCAAACCTCACCTACACCGAGCGGCGCGACGACGACCATCGCCTCTACCGCTCCGTCACGGTGCTCACCATGGCCGACAACGAGGTCTACAGCCGATTCCGCCAAGCCTTCCACCAAGACCGCGAGCTGACATATCTGGCCATAATGGGTCAGAACTCGTCGAATTTCCGCTTTCGCGACGATAGCGGCCAAAGTCTCTACTCCCTCACCTACGATCCCGAAAAAGGCTCCTTCACCTTCTTCAAACAGTGGGTCAGGGACGACGACTAAAACAAAGATTTTACGGCCCTCACGCCGGCCACAACCATATCGAAGAAGAAAATCCACGAGGCGGCAATCACCACGGCCAGGGCAGCCAGGCAGCCGGCGCGTATGTTGATTTCGCGCATAGTGGCCGGGTCGCGGTCGATAAAGCCGTTGCAGAGCCGGTGGGCGATTTTGTTGGATTTGTGGAGGGCGTCGGCGATGTCGCCCACACCGGGAATTAGCCCAAGCAGCCAGTCTATTATAATTGTGAAAAGTATTGCGGCCACCAGACGCGGCGACTTTATGCGCACTGCCGCCAGATGAAGCACCGGCAGTGCGGCCAGGGCCGACACGGTGTCGCCCGCGGCGGGGAAGGCCAGGCCGATGAGGGGATCGAGAAACCAGTCGTCCATAAGGCGGCGCACACCGTCGGCCACCCGGTAGGACCACGAAGCGCGAATGCCGTCGCTGCGCTCGGTTTGGGCGCGTTGCATGCGGTCGGCCTTTTCGGCCAACCGCAGGAAGGAGTCGGACTCCGCCGGCTTGAGAAAAGCGCCGTTCATGCCGCTCCTCCCCAGCGTCCCATGGCCCAAAGCACCACCAGAGCATAGACAATCATAGCGGCCGCTCCTTTGACAAAGAGCAGAGTCATGGTCCGGTCGTTCTTCTCTTCCTTTTTCATCCGAGCATCTTGGCCACCATGGCATCGAAATTGGCCTGCGTGCCGGCCAGCAGCTCCATTACCATTGTGCGGCGCCGGCTGTTGTCGTCGGTGAGCTCGCCGTCGACGAGCTCGAGGGCCTTCTCCATAGCCATGTCGAGGCGGTTCTGGATGCGGTCGAGCTGCTGCCCGAAGACGGGGATAAGAGTCTGACGCAGCGCAACATCGTTGTTGGCCTGCGCGACGGCCAGCTGGAGCTCGTTGTCGAGGCGCTTCATCTCGAGCTCTATCTTGCCGCGCACGGCCTCCAGCTCCGTGAGCGAGCGCATCGCCGTGGTGAGGGTTTCGCCGAGGGTGGCGATGAGCTCGTTGCTGCTGCGCACCAGGGCGCTGCTTTCGTTGAGGGATGAGGGTAGGTTACTATTCATTGCAAATCAAGATTCTAAAAACGATTTTAAAGCTTCGGCACCCGGGTGACGGCGCTCGAGGTCGGGTTGGGGCATTGCGAACTCGCCGCAGAGGTCGCGAACGTAGTCGGCCACGCCGGCAGCAAGGGCCCGCACGCAGTCTACGTGGGCGCGGATAATTCTCCGGCGTGTTGTCAGCCATATTCGCGCTCCGCCGGCGAGGTAGGCGACCGTGCCTATTATTTTGGCCGGCAAAGCAAACGACTCCGGCAGCCAGACCGCAGTCAGAGCGGCGGCGCTTATCAGAGCAGCGACTATATCCCATGCAACGACGGGATTCCGGCGGCTGGCCGCGGTGTATTCGGCCACCCGGCTGCGGTAGTCGGTCAGGGCCGGATTGGCGCTGATCACGGCTGCAGCCTCGGGCTCGCAAGCACCGAGGTCGAGCGTGAAAAGCTGCGCGCGGTCGTCGCCGCCATGGAGGGCGAGCAGGGCCAATGCCGGGTCGGCCAGCAGCATAAGGTCGGCGCCGCTGCGCACTCCCTCTGTGGCGGCGGCCACGAAGGCGCCGCGAAGGTCGTTGCCGTAGGTCTGGGCAGCCAGGCGCCGCAGAGTGTGCACCGGAAGAGGGTAGATGCGCCGGCCTCGCTGCCGCCCGTCGAGCCAGGCCGAGTACTCCGCTTCCAGAAAGTCGGCCACAGCGGCCAGGTGCATCGACGAGCGTCGGCACTCAAGAGCCTGCAGGGCGGCCGGCGTTTCGGCGGCGGCTCTGCCGGTGGCGATGCTCACGGCGCCATACTGCCGCGCCAGACGCTCCGTGGCGACGCCGTTGGCGTCGATGCGTCCGCGCAGCGCCTGCAGGGCGGGCAGCTTTGCGGCGGCGATGGCCCGCTTGCTCTTCAGGAGTTTGTCGAGGCCGGCGTTGTGGCGTCGTGCCGCGGCAGCCTTTGAGGCGGCTATTACGGCCTTAGCGGCGAAGGCCCCGGCCAGATTCCAGCGCACTGCGGCCACAGCGCTACCGCAGCCGGCGGCTATTCGCGCTGTTCGCCGCAGCACCGAAGCGTAGAGGGCCATACGCCGGTCGGAAACCTCCTCGAGGGCGCGCAGCTGGCTGTCGAGCTCGGCTTCGAGGGCGCGGATTTCCGAAACGGCGCGAACAAAAGGTGCGCTTGCGGTGTTGTTAGACTGATTCATGAGTTCATCAGCAAAGTTAGTTATTTTTTAGCGTAAAAAGCAAATTTAAACTTTATTAAGAATTATAATTTGCGCCCGCTCCAATAATCTTGCTAACTTTGCTGCGGGTAAGACAAAAGCCCATCGTGAAGCACTCGACCATCAGTTCTTGGCGGTCGGGGTTCTCTTTTTTTATGTTCAACCAAGACTTTAAATCATTCAGAAAAATATGGCTATCACATACATGACCAAAGAGGGTTACGACCGCAAGATGGAAGAACTCGCTCGCCTCGAAAGCATTGAGCGTCCTCGCATCAGCCGTGCCATCGCCGAAGCCCGCGACAAGGGCGACCTCTCCGAAAACGCCGAGTACGACGCCGCAAAAGAGGCCCAGGGCATGCTCGAAATGAAAATTGCCCAGCTCAAGGAGCTCGTGGCCAATGCCCGCATCATCGACGAGAGCAAGCTCTCCACCGACGACGTCCAGATGCTCAACAAGGTCCGCATCCGCAACCTCGACCGCAACACCGAGCTTGAGTACACCATCGTGGCCGACTCCGAGGCCGATATGAAAGCAAAGAAAATCGCAATCTCCACACCCATCGCCCGCGGCCTGCTCGGTCACAAGGTCGGCGACGTGGTCGAAATCCAGGTGCCCGCCGGCAAGGTTCGCTTCGAAATCCTCGAAATATCCCTCTAAGCCATGGCAAGCATTTTCTCACGCATCATAGCCGGCGAAATTCCTTCCTACAAGGTAGCCGAAGACGACAGCCACTACGCCTTCCTCGACATCAACCCCATGGGCGAGGGCCATACCCTGGTGGTGCCCAAGCATGAGGTAGACTACATCTTCGACCTCCCGGACCAGGAGTACGCCGCGCTCCAGCTCTTCGCAAAGCGTGTGGCCGAAGCTCTGCGCAAGTCGGTGCCCTGCAAGCGCGTGGCAACCGCCGTGCTCGGCATGGAAGTGCCCCACGCACATATCCACCTGGTGCCCATCACCACCGAGGCCGACATGGACTTCCGCGCACCCAAGAAATGCCTTGGCGCCGACCGTATGCAGGAAATAGCAAACACCATAGCCGCAAACTTCAAATGACAGTAAAACAAACCCTTGCGGCCGCCTGCTCTGCCGCACTCCTGAGTTTGGCCTCATGCTCCGTTCCCTCGGGCTGGAGCGTTGACGGCGCAATCGACGGCGCTCCCCAAGGCACGCGCCTGGCCCTGGAAAACTTCTCAAACGGCCGTTGGCTCCTGGTCGACTCTATTACCGTCGAAGCCGACGGTGCTTTCGGCTACGACGCTCCCGAGGCTGCGCACTATCCCGAGCTGATGCGCCTCACCCTGCCCGGAAAAGGTTCGGTCTACTTCCCCGTTGACTCCGTCGACAACGTGCTTCTTCAGACCACCGTCGGCAACTTCGGCGCCGCACGCATCTCCGGAACCCCGGCGGCCACAGCCTTCTCGCAAGTAGACAGCATAATAGCCGCTGCCGGTACCACCGTTACGCCCCAGCTGCAGCGCGAACTGGCCACATATCTCACTCGCGACACCACAGCCATCGTGGCTTATTACATCATCAGCAAGACCATCGACGGCCGCCCCGTCTTCGCCGCCGACGACCCCTTCGGCAACCGAATCTACGGCGCCGCCTCGCAGGTGTTCGCAACGTACCGTCCCGACGACCCACGCGGCATCGCCCTGCAGCGTGAGTACTTCGAAGGACGTCGGGCGCTGGGCCGACTTCCCGAAGTGCAGGGTCCGGAGTACGAAGTTGAAGAAACCGGCGTGATCGACATCAGCCGCTACGACAACGAAGGCACCCTCCACTCCCTGGCCGAGCTCGCCTCGCAGGGAAAGGTAGTACTTCTGAGTTTCACCGCCTACAGCATTCCCAACAGCCCCGTCTACAACGGTCGGCTCAACGACCTCTATTCCCGCTACCACGACAGAGGCCTCGAAATCTACCAGATAGCTTTCGACGACAACGAAGTCGACTGGAAAGCCGCCGCACGCAACCTCCCCTGGATAACAGTCTGGAACTCACCCTCCGACGGCGACGCCGCCCTGCGCAGCTACAACGTCGGTGCCGTCCCGATGACCTTCATCATCGACCGCAACGGCGACCTCCGCGAACGCATCGTTGACTCCAACGACCTCGCAACGGCCGTAGGACGCTACTTCTGAGCAAGCTCCCTTTCCCGACGAAAGGAAGAATGTCACGGCGGGTCGGTGACGGCTGAAGCCGTCACTCCATACCGCCTGCCGAATAGCCGCGAAAGCAGCAACGTATGGACCGAGGGCTTCAGCCCTCGCCCTTTCCCGAAGGGAAATCCGGATGGCTAAACTATTGAAAAAGAACTGCGTAGCGGTTCAATAAAGTAGCCCGGGGCGACAGCCCCGGGTTTGCCGTATATATAGGACAGGCGACCCCTGGCGGGATCGCCGTTTTTAAAGAGGCCAATCTGTCCCCGGGTTGTCACACGGGGCTAATTTATAGAACTCCTCCGGAGTTCTTGGTCTTTGATGGCTCAAGGCGAGGTTGCCGTGGGGATTTTTGCGAACGGGTGGAGCGTGTATAAAAAAAAATTGCTAACTTTGCGCTTTGTTAGGGATTAGGCGCCCGTATGCCTGTCCCCTTTGCAAGTATCCCTATGAATATCTCATATAAATGGCTTAAGGAATACGTCGACACCACCCTCACGCCTGAGGAAGTTTCGGCTGCCCTTACTTCCATCGGCCTCGAAACCGGCGGCGTTGAGCGCGTGGAGACCATCCGCGGCGGCCTGGCCGGTATTGTTATCGGCAAAGTGCTCACCTGCGTCGAGCATCCCGACAGCGACCACCTTCACATCACCACAGTAGACCTCGGGTTCCCCGAAGGCCCCGTGCAGATTGTCTGCGGCGCTCCCAATGTTGCCGCCGGCCAGACTGTTGTGGTGGCCACCGTCGGAACTACTCTCTACGGCCCCGACGGCGAGAGCTTCAAAATCAAGAAATCCAAGATACGCGGTGTGGAGTCGCTGGGCATGATATGCGCCGAGGACGAAATCGGCGTGGGCACCAGCCACGACGGCATCATCGTTCTCCCCGAAGGTCCCGACACTACGCCGGGCCGTCCCGCCGCAGAGTACTATAATATCGACGACGACTTCGTGATTGAGGTTGACCTTACGCCCAACCGCATCGATGCCGCCAGCCACTACGGCGTGGCCCGCGATCTGGCCGCATATCTTAGTTGCCATGGCAATCCCGTCAAGGCTGTCAAGCCCGACTCGCAGTCCTTCCATGTCGACAATCCCGGCGAGGCCGGAGTCGAAGTCGAGGTGCGCGACACCGCCGGTTGCACACGCTACTGCGGCGTCACCATACGCGGCGTAAAGGTTGCCGAAAGCCCGGAATGGCTGCGCAACCGCCTGACAACCATCGGCATGCATCCGATTAACAATATCGTCGACATCACCAACTACATACTCCACGCCTTCGGGCAGCCTCTGCACGCCTTCGATGCTGCGACCCTGACCGGAAACCGCATTGTGGTGCGCCGCGCCGACGCCGGCGCCAAATTCGTGACGCTCGACGGCGTCGAGCACACCCTCGACGGCTCCGACCTGATGATTTGCGACGCCACCGAGGCTCGCTGCATGGCAGGCGTGTTCGGCGGCCTCAACTCCGGGGTCACCGACGCCACGGTCGACATCTTCATAGAGTCGGCATGCTTCAACAGCACCTCCGTTCGCCGCACCGCGCGTCGCCATGGCATCAGCACCGACTCCTCCTTCCGCTTTGAGCGCGGAGTGGACCCCAACGGGTGCATGTACGCCCTGATGATGGCCGCTATTCTGGTGAAGGAATGTGCCGGAGGCACCATTGTCGGCAACGTAGTCGACGTCTACCCCACGCCGGTGCTCCCGGCCCGCGTGGAGATGGACTTCTCCGACTTCGAGCGCCTCATAGGCCGCGAAATACCCCGCGAAACCGTCGACACCATCCTCGACTCCCTCGAGTGCAACGTGGCCGCCGACGGCAGCCGCTTGACCATCGACGTGCCCACCTACCGCGTCGACGTTACGCGACCCTGCGACGTCATTGAGGACGTGCTTCGCGTCTATGGCTACAACAACATCGCCATGAGCGACGAAGTGCATGCCTGTCTGAGCTTCAAGACTCCGGTAGATGCCGCCGACGACCTTCGGCGCACACTCAGCGAGCAGCTCTGCGGCGCCGGATTCACCGAAATCCTCAACAACTCCCTCACAGCCGCCGCTTACTACGCCGACAATGCCGTCTACCCCGAAGAACGCTGTGTGCGTCTGCTCAACCCGCTGAGCCAGGAGCTCAACGTGCTGCGCCAGACCCTGCTCTACGGCGGCCTCGAGAGCATCGAGCACAATATCAACCGCCGCAATCCCGATTTGGCATTCTACGAGTTCGGAAACGTGTACTTCTTCGACGGCAGCCGTCAGAGCACCGCCGAGCAACCTCTGGCGCCCTACTCCGAATCTGCGCGCCTCGGTCTGTGGCTCACCGGCAATGTCCGCTCCGCCAACTGGCTTCGCGGCGCCGAGCAGGGCACGCTCTACGACCTCAAGAGCGCTGTGGCCAACATCCTGGCACGCTGCGGCGTCGAGGCCCGCATGAACGCCTCCGAGCCGGATGCCATCTTCAGCGACCGCATGGAAATCGTCACCGCCAAGGGAGCCCTTCTGGGCGCTGCGGGGCTTGTCGATTCCGCCGTGACCCGAGCTGCCGGCATCAAGGTGCCGGTATACTACGCGGAGCTTGACTGGACACGCCTGGCAAGCCTGGCCGCACGCCACAAGGCGCTGTTCTCGCCGCTGCCCCGCACTCAGGCCGTGCGCCGCGACCTCTCCCTGCTGCTGGACCGCTCCACAACCATGGCCGAGCTCGAAGCCACCATCCGCAAGTGCGAGCCCAAGCTGCTACGCACCGTCGAGCTCTTCGACGTCTACGAAGGCGACAAACTCCCCGCCGGAAAAAAGAGCTACGCCATCGGCATTGAGCTGCAGGACTACGAGAAAACCTTGCAGGACAAGCACATCGACAAGATAATGAGTAAAATCACCGAAACGCTCAAGCGCACTTTCGGTGCCGAACTGAGATAATTTAACCAGTACATCATATATTTTCCCATGGGAAGAGCATTTGAATACCGCAAAGCCCGCAAACTGAAGCGTTGGGGCAACATGAGCCGCACCTTCACCCGCATAGGCAAGGAAATCACTATCGCCGCCAAAGCCGGCGGTCCCGACCCGGACACCAACCCCCGTCTGCGCGCACTCATGCAGAACGCCAAGGCTGCAAACATGCCCAAGGACACCGTAGAACGCGCCATCAAGAAGGCTACCGACAAGGATGCCGGCGACTACAAGGAAATCACCTACGAAGGATACGGCCCCTTCGGCATCGCTATCTTCGTAGAAGCGGCTACCGACAACAATACGCGCACCGTGGCCAACGTGCGCTCCTACTTCAACCGCTACGGCGGCTCTCTGGGCACACAAGGCTCGCTCACCTTCCTCTTCGACCACAAGAGCGTCTTCAAAATCAAACCCAAAGACGGTGTGGGCCTCGATGACCTCGAGCTGGAACTCATCGACTACGGCGTCGACGAGCTCGGCCACGACGAGGATGAGGACGGCAACGAGCAGATTGTGCTCTACGGCGGCTTCGAGAACTACAACGACATCCAGAAGTACCTCGAAGACAACGGATTCGAAATCATCAGCTCCGAATTCGAGCGCATACCCAACGACTACAAGGACGTTACGGCCGAACAGCGCGAGAGCCTCAACAAGCTCCTTGAGAAACTCGAGGAGGACGAGGACGTTCAGAACGTGTTCCACAACATGCGCGAGGAAGACGACGAAGAATAAACTACGACTTCCCCACCACACACCACCAGCGGGCGCCAAGGTTTCCGGAAACCTTGGCGCCCGCTGGCGTTGAATCTGGAATAGTGGATTGTTAACATACTCGGCGTGCCGTGGAATCCGGAGATGCGTGCCGGCACTTTCAGCCGACCATCAGACTGGATTTCAAATCCTTCCGCTGCCGAAGCCGCGGCCCGTCTTTGCTTTTAGAACAATTCCGGCGGCCTCAAAGTTTGCCCCGGTCTCCATTTTTCGGAGTCCTATGGAGTGACGGCTTCAGCCGTCACAGCCCCGGCGTGGCATTCTTTTTCGCGTGGGTTTCCCTTCGGGAATGTGCGAGGGCTGAAGCCCTCGGTCCATACGTTGGAAACGCTCTTTCGCAGAAAGTGTCACCATATGGAAGCCGCGACCCCGTCAGGGGTCGAACCTCCGCGAAAGGGCCGACCATATTCGACCCCTACAGGGTCGCAGATTTTCAGGGTGTTGATTTAGCCCGGGGTTATCACCCCGGGCTACATTCTTGAACCGCTCTGCGGTTCTTTTTAAATAGTTTTGCGGGTCCTTTCGCGGTTTATAATAGCGCCGGCGGCCGCTCGCGAGCTGGAAGCTCGCTCTCCTTGGGCCTCACCATTTTACATTCTACATTCTACATTTTGCATTTCCCGACCGGGGAGGCTACATCATTCGTCGCCACTTGCGGTAGCCGCACCAAGCGATGACGGTGTAGATGGCGTAGAGTGCGGCGTAGAAGTAGATGCCCTTGTAGATGTAGAGCGCCACGCAGACGGCATCCACCACCAGCCATACCAGCCATTGCTCCAGGTACTTGCGGGCCAACATCCACATTCCGACGATGCTCAGGGCCGTGGTGAAGGCATCGGCTGCCGGGACCGTGCTGTCGGTCAGGAAGCGCAGAATGAGGTAGAGGACGCCCCACAGCACCAGGGCCGCCGCCGCGCAGACGGCGGCGGCACGCCCCGGAGTGTGCGTAATGGGTAAAGAGGGCTTGTCCTTGTCGGAAGAGTCGGTTTGGTTGCGGCGCGTCCAGGCTATATAACCGTAGACGGCGATGACAAGATAGTAGATGTTGATGCCGAAGTCGGCGTAAAGGCCCTTGCTGAAGTAGATCCACATGGAAATGCATGGCATCACCAGCGATGCGAACCAGAGCTTGCTGTCGGCGTGGTATTCCCACCATAGATAGAGCAGGCCGGTGATGAAGCCCAATATCTCAAGGGCAGTGTCCCATGTGAAAGCGTATTCCATGCTCAGAACGTGAGGGTTACGTTGGCCAGAACGTTGGTAGTGGCTTGAGCGGCATAGCCGGCGTAGCGGTAGACGACGGGCTTGCCGTCCTCGAGAGTGTACCCGGCGCCGGCGTAGCCGTTGTTGCAGTACTTCTTGTCGAAAATATTGTAGACGGTCACACCGAGCCGCAGCTCGCGCACCGAGGGAATTGAGCGGAAGGTGTAGGCCAGGGCGAGGTCGCTGACGAAATAGGAATCGAGCTTAGCGGCCTCGGAGCGCGCATTGTTCATATACTGGCTTGAGACAAAGCGGCTCATCAGCGAGGCCTCGAAGCCGGCGACGTTGAAGTTGAAGGCGTTGTGGAGCACGAAGTCGGGGGAGAAGGCGATAGGGGTGTTCCCGCAGTCGATAGCGATGGGGTTTGTCCATTCGTCCTCGTAGATATACTCGGTGAAGTTTTTGATGCGGTTTCGCGAGAGGGTTGCGTTTATTGCCCAGTCGAACCATCGCACCGGCTTGAATGAGGCCTGCAGCTCGATGCCCATGCGGTATGAGTCGGGCACGTTGACGCACACGGCGTTACCGGTGTCGGAGAGTTTGCCGGTGACCACCAGCTGGTTGCGGTAGTCCATATAGTATAGGTTGGCACCGGCGGTGAAGATGCGGCCGGTGTAGAAATATCCGGCTTCGTAGTCGAACATCCTTTCGGCGCTCGGATAGAGGTTGGGGTCGCTGTCGGTGAAGTTGTCGCGGGTGGGTTCCTTATGGGCCACGCTCCAGGAGGCGTATGCGCGGTGCGGACCGTGGTTGTAGCTCAGACCTACTTTGGGGTTGAAAAAGTTCCAGTTGCGAAGAACGTTGAGTTCGGCCATGCCGTCGGTATTCCAGTCGAAATTGTCGCTCACGCCGCGGATTGTGTAGTGAATGTGGCGGTATTGGAGGTCGGCGTAGGCGCTGAAACCGCTGCCGAACTCATAGTCGCCGCGCACGAAGATATTACTGTCGAATTTTCGGCCTGTGTTGCGGTAGTATTCCTGCAGGGGGTTGATGGGTCCGACGTAGTTTCGCACCCACTTTATTTGTCCGAAATGGTTGCCTCGGAACCAGTTTGCGGCGCCGCCGGCCACCAGGGTGAGAGCATCGTGGCGCCAACGAAGGTTGAACATTCCGCCTCCGAAGTCGTTGTCGTTGAATTTAAGGCGGATAAGGTCGGATTTCTTCACCTTGTTACCCTCGGCGTCGATGTAGGGCTGCAGGCCGTACTCAGAGAGTGTGCGACCGGTCTTGTACTGGTCGTAGTGGCCGTCGCCTTTGGTGTAGTGGAGGGCGGCGTTGAGAGTAATCGAGCGGCCTATGCTCTGATTGAGAAGCAATTGGAAGTGATGCTGGATGAAGTTGTCGCACTGGTCCTGATAGAACGCCGTCGAGCCGTCGGCTGCCGTATATTTTCCGCAGGGGTTGTATCGGCGGCCATACTCCTTCATTTCCTCCTTGGAAGCGTAGTCCCATGCCATGTAGGTGCGCTCCTTGCCACCGAAGGCGAGCAGACGCAGAGTGGTGTTGTCGGCGCGGTATGCCAGCTGGCCCATGTAGCTCCAAAGTTGGGAGAAAGCCCGGTCGATATATCCGTCGGAGCCGATATGGCTTATGCGGGCGTCGACGCTCCAGTGGTTGCCGAACATGCCGGAGGCCACTTTGACCGACTGTCGGTTGGTGTTGTAGCTGCCATATGAAGCCGACACCAGAGCCGAGCGCTCGATAGACGGCGCGTCGGTGATCATATTGACCGAGGCGCCGAAAGCGCCGGCGCCGTTGGTCGACGTACCGGCGCCGCGTTGAATCTGAATATCTTTCAGTGAAGTAGCCAGGTCGGGCATGTTCACCCAGTAGACGTTGTGGCTCTCGCTGTCGTTGATGGGAACCCCGTTGGCGGTGATGTTTATGCGGCTGGCGTCGGTACCACGCACGCGCAGACTGCTGTATCCGATGCCAGCGCCGGCATCGCCGGTTGAGATAACGGAAGGAGTCATCTCCAGCAGAGAGGGGATGTCGCGTCCGTCGTTTGTCTTGGCGATTTGCTCGGCCGTGAGGTTGGTGAAGGCAACGGGAGTTTTCACTCCGGCGCGGTTGGCAATAACCTCCACGCCCTTAAGTTCGGTCACAAGGCTGTCGGCCTCATTAAAGTCGGTGCCTTCGGCGGCCCATAGACAGGCCGTTGCGGTTGCAGCGAAGGCACACACCGCAAAATTACGTTTCATGTGTCTGAATGTTTCTTACGCCGGTACTAACCGGATCAAGTTAAAAGGGTTTGATCTCAGCCCCGCCGGCCGATGCCGGCGATGCACCCCTAAAAAGACGAGAAAAGAACACGGGCAACCTCTCCCGGCGCCCTCGGCGTGTTCCGAGCGCAAAATTACAAATTTTCGATGAATCCGGCAATCGGTCGACGGCCAACTTCGGCATCGGCCCTGATAGGATGCAAAAAAATAGCCACACTCGGTGGAGTGTGGCTTGGTGGGCGCTGAGGGATTCGAACCCCCGACCCTCTGCTTGTAAGGCAGACGCTCTGAACCAGCTGAGCTAAGCGCCCC
>ENA-ORLW01000425-ORLW01000425.1-human-gut-metagenome-genome-assembly--contig:-NODE-425-length-61480-cov-24.784783_pt1 | contig 61480 bp, 54 predicted proteins | sample MGYA00243017_ERZ508829 | MGnify/ENA primary metagenome ERZ508829 (study PRJEB26277, sample SAMN04329776) | human gut metagenome | biome: human-associated habitat | host: Homo sapiens | place: USA...
ATGATTATGAGTATGGAAGAATAAGTGAGGAGATTAAAAGCTTTTTAAGTGATTAATATTTATCAGTCATTTGAAGGACGGTGGAATTAACTTTTGAAATTTTCATAGGAATTATAATTAAGTCAGATATTTGTATTAATATGCTATTTATACTATAATAGACAGAAAAAAGGGGGATTGAGTTATATGAAGATTGATTTATCGTCAGTTAATATTTTTGAGGACAATGAGCTGGAATTAGATAAAAAGATTACTTTTATTTTCGGAAAAAATGGAACGGGAAAATCGACAATTACAGAAGAAATCAAGAAATTAAATTCAGATTATGATGTTTCGGTTTTTCAGGGATTTAATAATATTATTGATGAAAATCATCGGTTAAATGCTGTTGTGTTAGGTGAAGAAAATTTGATTATAAATACCCAGATTGAACAAAAGAAAAAAGAAATTGAGCTAAAGCAGGACGAAATTGATAAGATAAGTAAAACTTTATCTGAACCGGAAGTGGAGGAAGATTCAAATTTTTGGACTAGAAAACGAAATGCACAAGAAGCATATAGAGTAGCGGAGAAAAAACTGGATGATTTTTATACACAATCAGCATCAACTATTAAAAATAAGAAAAATCCACAAATTGCAAAAACATCTTATAATAAGAGAAATTTTCAAGATGATTTACAGTCCGCAGCATTACTTCAGGATGATGAAAAGAAAGAGTTAATAGAAACTATAAAATCTGAGGTTAAAACTGCTCCGAATATCCTTTTTCCATGTGAAGATATGACACAACTTTTGAATGAAATAAATAGTATTTTACAAAAAACAGTAACGGAAAGAGTAAAAGTTAAAAGGATAGACAATAATCCGGAAAAAAGAGAATTTGCAAAAAGAGGACTAAAACTGCATAAAAAGGGGGAAGTGTGCGCTTTCTGCGGAAATGAAATAAAAGATGATGTTTTCGATGAATTAGAAAGTTATTTTTCGGCAGATGAGGTAAAAGAGTTTCAAATGCAAATTGCTGAAAAGATAGAAAGTATAGATTTAATAATGAAAAACGTTTCTGGCATTCAGGTATCAATTGCGGATTTTTATCCAGCCTATATAAAAGAAGCAACGACAATAAAAGAAGAAATAGAGATTATAAAAAAATCTTATATGGTATTTCTCACTAAAATGAAAAAAGCACTTGATGATAAACAAAAATATCTCTTCGAGTCTAGGAATGAAGTAGAAGATGAGGTGCCAAAAAGTTTTTCTGATGTTGAAAAAAAGTATAGGGATATTCAAAAAAGTAACAATGAAAACGATATAGAAGCAAAAAAACAGGAGTCAATAAGAAAGATACGTTGTCATTATGTAAAGCAGCTAATAGATGAATTTGATTATTTTTCTAAGAAAGCTGAAGCGGATACTTTGCTAATCGAAATGAAACAAAGGGAAAAAGAGTTTGATGATGAAAAAAGTAAAATTGATGGTCATGGCGGTCTGAAAGATAATATAACTAATATTTTGGCAGAAATAACAGATTTGCAGAATCAAACTAAGAATGAATCTATATTGGCTGATAATATAAACAAGAAATTGTTACATATGGTATCTTTTAAATTGGAACATTTTGAAGATTCAGAGTCTAAGGGATTTTATAAAGTTAAAGACTGCAATACTAATGCGATTAGAGATATAACAGAATTGTCTACAGGTGAAAAAAATGTAATTGCATTTTTATATTTTCTCGAAAAATTAGATGAGGTTAAAGAGACTCCTGTTAATAAGCCTAGAATAATAGTTTTTGATGATCCAATGAATTCTAATGATGATGGAATGCAATATTTAATAATAGAGGAATTACAGACACTGATGAAGAAATTATTAGAAACAGATCATTTTATTTTGCTGACACATAATAAGCATTTCTACATTAATGTTAGATATAATCATAAGTACAATAAGGATAAATTTATTAGATTTCATTCAAATGGCACAAAAACACAAATAATTACTTTAGTGAAAGATGAGGATGATTTTAAAACGAGCTATGAATCATTATGGATTGAACTTAAACTTTTGTATGAATATGACGTAACGTCGGCAGATATGTTACTAAATCCTATAAGAAGAATTATTGAAACATTTACAAAGTTTAATGCACTTGACAAAACAAATTTCTGTAATGAGGTATCTGGAGCAAAAAAATTGTTTGATGTAAATTCTCATTCTATTGATGATATAGAAGCAGAATTAAATGGCAAAACCAAGCAGGAAGTTATACAGATGTTTTATGATTGCTTTGCAAAAAATGATTATGGAAATCACTTTTTGAAATATTGGAAGAATGTTAGTATTGATGAAACAGGCAAATTAGTAATGGAAAACTGAAAAATATTATTGATTGCTTAGTAAATATGGCTCCATTTTGGCTCTAAAAATTTGAGACGAGGTACATAAAAATGCAAAATACGATGAATACGAAGAATAAAACACACAAATGTGTACCGTGAAACAACCCAATAAATCTCTCCGCCCAAGAGTTTGAATAAGCTACGAGCAGTGTAAATAGAAAAGAAAGATAGTTGATGCAAACTTGTTTGTAAGAAACTATCTTTCTTTTTCTATTTATTCGGCGACAGCCGAACATGAGGATGAAGCGGAGCGGAATCCGAATGAACGCTGCGAGGAGGCATTTGTTTTATCAAATAGTACTGCTTGGTTTTTCATTATGAGTATGGAAGAATAAGTGAGGAGATTAAAAGAGCTTTAAGGGAGTAAATGAGCAAGCAGAAGAATCATGAAAAGAAAATTCATATATCTTATCTATAGATTCTTTCATTGCAACAAATTCCAATAGATAATATAATATGTAAAACACTTATCATTGAAAACGGGGTAATGTCATGGATAAAACAGATGAGTTGCGCTTAGGATTTGAAACTGCATATATAGATGGTTCAGTTGCATCGAACAACCTGTATTGTCCACAATTTGTTTCTAATAATTATAAGACGGGAAAGAAGGTTTTATCTTCTATAGAAGATGAATTGCTGAGATGTGATAGGTTTCAAATTAGTGTTGCATTCATTACAATGAGCGGGATTACACCATTACTCCAGACATTGAGAGAGTTGGAAAAGAAAAATATATCAGGAGAAATCCTTACTACTAATTATCTAAATTTTAGTGAACCTAAGGCGTTAGAAAAGCTTAATAGCTTATCAAATATAACATTAAGAATGTATGATGTAGAGAGAGCAGATGAAGGATTTCATACTAAGGGCTACATTTTTAAAACTGAAGAGGTATATCGGATTATAATTGGAAGTTCAAATATAACAAGTGCTGCACTTACCAGTAATCAAGAGTGGAATACGAAGATTGTCTCAACTGAGCAGGGAGCGGTGGCTAAGGAAATAGTTGATGAATATAACAGGTTATGGAACTCTCAATATACGTTGAATTATGAGGAGTTTTATGAGACTTATAAAGAGCAATATAAAATTATTAAGCATCAGAGAGAACTCGCTAGAAGTGAAGAAGTTGTATTATTTGAAAAATATTGCTTAAAACCTAACAGTATGCAAACTGGGTTTATTACAAATCTAAAAAAAATCCTCGAATCAGGAGAAGATAGAGCACTCCTTATATCGGCAACTGGGGAACGTGATATATTTATGACAGGTGAAAGAAACCTAGGATTTATGAGGGTTTGGGGAGCCAGGTCCTAAGTATGTAAGAGGAAACTTAATAGGTGTTTTTACTGGATAGGACCAAATTGACACAGAGAATCGAAAATGAATCGGTTCCATATTGAAGTTAATATGGTCTTATTTTTGTGCGCTAAAATGAGCCGGGCGGGCGTCGTGCTTGCACGTAAGCACATCCGGCGAATGCGCATCACCGAGTGATTTTAATCACGAGGTATACCCTTTTTTCGGGTGGCTCCCGATGGGTGGAAAGAATATTCCTTGTTTTTTTGCAAGGGCAGCAGTGTCGGATTAGAAAGGATAGGTGATTGGAATGAAGAAGAGATTTTTATTAATGACAATGGTGTTAGCAGTTGGACTTGGGGGCTCCGGATGTGTTTTGTCTGGTAATCGTGGGTTTGAAACTATAACGGATGCCGATATCTCAAATGCAGAAGAGAATGATGTTTCAGAAGAGGAGACGTTGATAGTGGAGAAGATTTCGGAAGCGGTTACGGAAACAGATGAAAGTATGGAACAGGAGGTTTCTTCGGATACAACAGAATCCTCTGTGGCTTCAGAAGAGTCGGAAACACCAGAAGTTACAGAATTACCGGAAACGCCGGAAGAAGAGGCATTTGTTGCGTATGATCCTAATTACGTTGTGGCACTGGCAACGGAGAAAACGAAAGCGTATGGAAAGATTCTTGTTTGGGAAAATCTGGACTGGCTACTGGCAGAAGGGAGCATTACGCAGGAGGAATACAATGAGTATTATCCGTATGATGGACTGGAGAACAGCTATTACAGTATTTTTGTGGAGACAGATTTGAGCAAAGCTTCTACGACATCCGGAAGAATGATGGTGTCAGAGGAAGGAATTGCAGATTATATTGCGGAAATGCTGGCGTTGGAAATGGGACCATATTTTGCAATCTCTTATGCGGGTATTTATGAAGGAACAAGTGGTCATTTTTAGGAGTTTCGGTGTCACAGATGATAGAACTGTCAGGTGAGGACAGTTGTTATACATAGTTTCTATTGAGGCAATGAGAAAGGAGGTTTTCTGCAAGGCAGAACATTTGAGAGCAGTAACTCTCCGCGGGCCGGCGTTAAGGCAACTACTATTATTTTACAGTGCATAGCGCAGAAAGGATGTTTTATGAAAGAAGAAACAAAGGTGACTGCAACACCTACAATTGCAGAGAAATTAGGGATTAAGTACAAAGAAGTGGATGGCTTGTTTTATCCGATGTGGGGTGAGTCTGATATTGAAAACTTTGCTACGGTAGGAAAATATGGACATCGTTGGATGTCGATGCTGATGGAGCATGACCGTCATTTGTACAATCAGTACTTTATGGATGGAAGCTGCAGCAATTTACTATGCTGGATTTGGTTAGCATTGAGGAGAAAGTCAGTAATACAGTTCAGGTGCCGGAGTATCCATATGGGAATGAAAAAACAGAGACTGTAATGGATGCTGTTGGGAATGTGGAAGTGCCTGCCGAAGCGGAGACTAACGCCGAAGAGTATGTTGAAGATAAGTATTTATCGGAAGCGGAATTAACGGATGTTGACGAGAGCATGGATGAAGGCACTTTAGTAACTTATGAAAGCTTCACGAGTATGAGCCCGGAAGACATGGCAGCTATCTTAGAATTTGACAGGATAGTGGGAATTGATGAAGTGCATAGCAGGGTAAGTTCGTTCATTCGTGATGTTAAGCCAGATGTTGATGGAAATGAAATTATTGATATGGCGAAGCTTGTTTATAAAGGAATGCGTGCTAATTTCATAAAACGACGTGCAGAGGAGATTGTAGAGGCAATCAATTCTATGGGTTTATCTTATCCGTGTCTTACGGATAAAGAGAAAGCAGAATTGTTCCGATTCCTGCCGGATGATAATAACTATAATCTGGAGCTTCATATGGCTGTTTTGAAGGATTGAGGATTGAAACTTGAGTTTGATGAGGTGTATGAGGATTATCAGAGGATTTATGATAAGACCATGGAAATGCAGGATGAAAAGATGAACGAGAGGGGTGAAAGTGGCAGAGGCAGGGCACGATAGGGTGCCCTTTTCTAGCCTTGATTACACACATATTGTTTTGATACATTAGGTGCATAATGCACCATGAGTCAATGCACAATGAGTCTTAGCTTTGGTTTTCACCAGTTTTTTCACCAGGTTTGGCATAGAAATGATAAAAAACACATAAAAAATAGAGTTGACGTCATAAAACTGTGATTTTATAATATAAAGTATGGGTAATAAGCAGTAAAATGTATAATACACGTATGGAGGAAAAGTTATGTCTAACTTTGGTTTACCGGAATATGATCAGCATAGAGAATGGATTCGTAATGCTAGAAATCGTAATATGAAATGGGAACAGATTGATTATGCTGGACAAGGAAATGATGAAGGCTTATCAGTTTTTTTAAATCAGCAGACAATGCTGAATTTTTGGAAAGAAATAAGTTGCGACGAATGGAGAGAACTTGTTCGTTTGCAGAAAGAAGCTGAGGAGCAAACTCAAGCGATAGATTATTTAAGTGGTCAGGCAATGATTATGGGAGAAGGCGAAGATAATGATGTATCGATTCCAAGAGCTCCTCAATCGGCATGGCAACTTTACAGAAAAAAATTACTTTCAAGCGGTTTCAAAGAAGAAGTTGTGGATGAAATGGAGAGGGCAACGATCAAGATTCTGAAGCGATTAAGTAATGATACTACAGAAATTAGACCAGTAAAAGGATTGGTTATTGGTAATGTTCAATCCGGAAAAACAGCGAACATGGCAGCACTAATGGCTATGGCAGCTGATTGGGGATGGAACATGTTTATTGTTTTATCTGGAACCATTGAAAATCTTAGACAACAAACACAGAATAGATTATTGGGTGATTTGAATTGTCCGGGAAATCTCAACTGGAATGGTTTAGAGCATTTATCTAAAAAGCCTATGTTGGGTCAGAGAACACAAGATTTACATTTTGATAAAACATCAAAGCAAAGATATTTTACGGTTTGTTTGAAAAATCCGGGAAGACTTAAGGGTCTTATACAGTGGTTGCAGTCTGATGCTAATAAGCAAAAGCAGATGAAGATACTTGTGATTGATGACGAGGCAGATCAAGCAGGTATTAATACTGCTGATATTAACAGTGCCACTGTTAGAACGATTAATAGATTAATTAGAGATTTAGTAAATGGCAGAAATGAGAAATCACAAGGAATCAGTAACAAGTATAGGGCAATGAATTATATTGGATATACAGCGACACCATATGCGAATATTTTGAACGAAGCGGGTGAAGATTCTTTATATCCAAGAAATTTTATTTCTACATTAAGTGTTTCAAAGGAGTATTTTGGACCTCAACAGATATTTGGACTTGAAGGTGGAGAATACGATTATGATGGCTTGGATATTGTAAGAATTATCGGTGAAGATGACCTTCAGGCAATCAAAGATATTCATGACGAGGGGGCGCCATATGTTCCGTTAGCGTTGCAGAATTCCATATGTTGGTTTTGGTGTGGTGTTGCTTGTATGAGAATTTGGGGGCATAAAAAGCCAATTAGCATGCTGATACATACAAGTCAAAAAACCGATCATCATAAGAATGTTGCAGAAGCCGTTAGAGATTGGATAGTGAGTAAGGAGCCGGATGAGCTCATTGACAAATGTGAGAAGGTATGGAATGAAGAAACAACTCAGTTCACATTTGAAAAATTCAGAGAACAATATCCTCAATATGATAGGAAGGATGATGAAATAAATAAATATCCGGCGTTTGAGGATGTAAGAAGAGAACTTGCAGTTTTATTGAGCAAAGAACCAACGAATATACCGTTAGATGAGGATGATGAATTCACGTACCATGAAGGAATTCATATGTGTATTGATAATTGCAAAAATAATGGAATTAATGACGATGGAATGTATGTAAGATTGGCATATCCTACAGCTGATAATATGCCAACACCTGCACCTGCGTTCATTGTTATTGGCGGAGCGACACTATCCAGAGGTTTAACAATCGAAGGTTTGATCAGTACTTTTTTTCTTCGCTCAGTTAGCCAGGCAGATACCCTTATGCAGATGGGAAGATGGTTTGGGTACCGGAAAGGATATGAGCTTTTGCCTAGATTATGGATTACATCTAAAACAAATGACCAGTTTAAGTTTCTTGCAGCATTGGATCAGGAATTACGTGATGAAATACATGAGATGGATACATTAGGAAAGAGCCCGGCAAACTATGGACCAAGAGTTAAGAATACTCCGAAAGCAAGTTTTATTCGCATAACAGCAAAGAACAGAATGCAGAGCGCGCAAGCAACGGACATGGATTTTAGTGGTTCTTTTAATCAAACATACTTGTTTGATAATGATGCTGAGATTTTGAAAAATAATCTAAACCTGGCAGAGATTTTTATTGCTTCGTTAGGCCAGCCTGAAAAACGTAAAGAATGCAATACTCATGCTGAGAATGCAATTATTTGGAGAAATGTTGATTTTGCATTAATTAAAGATTTCCTTTTGGGATACAAGTTTAATCAGCGTTTGGGTGTGTTTAATGATATTTCGTCAGTTATAGCATGGATAGAAAAAATTTCTGCAGAAGGAAAACTTGAAAAGTGGAACGTCGTATTGGCTGGAAAAGGTAGTGACAGAAATTCTGTATGGGATTCGCCGGTTGGACCAGTTAATAAAGTAAGCCGTACTAGAAAAAAAGTTAAAAATGAATCAGATACAGTAATTAATATTGGTGTTTTAAGAGATCCGAGAGATATTGTTGCAGATGTGGATTTGGAAGGTCAGACTCAAGAGGTAGTTAATTTGATTACAAAATTCGAATCTAAATATGCAAAGGAAGCACGAAGTTTAGCTGGTTTAGATGCAACACCTCAATTACTGGTTTATGTGATTGATAAAGATTCAAAAGTTTCGAAGAAATCTGAAACCAGAGAAAATTTAAATGCTGTTGAAGATATTGTCGGTATTTGTTTAAATATTCCAGGTGGAAAACGTGGAACAGATTATACTGCAACTGTGTCTATTCATATGCAAAATAATCCTTTTGATGATGAAGGCGATTTGGAGGGTACAAATGAAAATTGAGATAGCAGAACCAGGAAGAATGACCCAGTCGGGCAGTTCTTTGCTGAAGTTGATACAAAATAATAATATGCCAATTTTGGATTTACTGGTTCGAGAATCTATACAAAATAGTTTGGATGCAAAAAATGAAAATGATCCATATGTAACAGTGGAATTTTTTACGGGAGAATTCAATAAATTGGCTCTGAATAGTGAGTTAGAAGGTATAAAAGAATCGTTGAATAAAAAGTATTGGAAAAATGAGTACAAGTATATTGCTATACGCGATTCTAATACTGTGGGACTTACTGGAAAAATGCATTATGATGAGGTTACAGATAATCAGTATGGGAATTTGTTAAAGCTGATTTATGAAATAAGCAAACCACAGGAGGCAGAAGGTGCAGGAGGATCCTGGGGACTTGGAAAAACAGTATATTTTAGAGTGGGTATTGGTTTGGTTATTTACTATAGCAGAATAGTAAATGAGCAAGGAAAATATGAGTCTCGTTTGGCTGCTTCTCTTGTAGAAAATGAAATGGAAAACGATTCTCTTATTCCGGCATTGCCAGGAAAATCTAAACGTGGTATTGCTTGGTGGGGACAAGAGCTTGGTGTCAATAAAACAAAACCGATTACAGATGAACAATATATAGAAAAAATTCTGAGAATATTTGGAATGGATCCTTATGATGGAAATTTAACTGGCACAACGATTATTATCCCGTATATAGATGAGCATATGCTGTTAGAAAATAATCAGATAGAATATAAGGACGGTGAGGATAATAGCATTCGTCCATTTTGGAGATGTAGTATTGAAGACTATCTTAGAGTTGCTTTACAAAGATGGTACGCTCCTAGATTAAATAATACGAAATATCCTTATGGAAAATTTTTACGCGCAAAAATTAATAAAAAGGGTATTGGACTGGATAATATGGAACCTGCATTTCAGATTGTGCAGGCGCTTTATAACAGAGCAATATCAGAAGAAGTTTGTGATGACATTTTGAATGAAGATGGTGTTGAATGTAAAGCGGAAGAAATCATTTTACGTAAGGTGTTGGAAACAACAAAAGCTGGTACAGTGGCATATGCAAAGGTGCCTCGAAAAGTATTAAAAACAGGATATCCGGACAATAAGCCGGAACCATATATGTACTTCAATTGTGAGATTAGAGATAAAGAAAAAAATAAACCGGTTCTATTTTTTACTCGTAAGCCAGGTATGATTGTATCATATGAAGATGTCGGAAACTGGGTCGATGGTATAACTGCATCCAATAAGGACGAATTTATATTTGCAATTTTTGTGTTAAATTCGGCAAATAAGCTTACTAATACAAACGGAGTGTATAGTTTGGAAGAATATGTGAGAAAGAGCGAAATGGCTGATCACTCTTCTTGGGGTGACTTTAGTATGGGAAATAATAATCCGAGAATTATTTCTAAAGTACAGGCTCAAGTTAATAGCAAAATATCAAAAGAGTTTTCGGTTGAGGAGGAAGATACAACTAGCAGATTGAATTCAGGTCTAGGCAAAATGTTTGGGGATTTATTGTTACCTCCAGAAAATTTTGGAAAAAAGCCGAGTGGTGGTTCGGGTGGTGGACAAGGTGGCAATGGTCATACAGAGACACATAAAAATATTATTTTTGGTTATGACCCATCAAAGACAAAATATTTTTCTAACGGAATGGTTGTAAAGTTAACAATTAAGTCACGAGGAAAAATTTCATCTGCAGGAATTAATTTGGTAATAGATTCAGAAACAGGAGCGATAAAACCTAAAGATTGGGAAGAAAAAATGGGATTGTCTATGCCGTTTGCAATTGACTCAACAAAGATTATTATAACAAAACTAGACGGTTCAGCTAGTAATTTAAAAGTGGATGTTGATAGCAATAATGTAAAGAACAAAGTGGAAGATATTATTTGTGAATTGATTAAAACAAATAATAATTCTGGATGTGGTTTACGCATAATGTCAGAACAAAAACATCAGATGGAAATAGAGTTGACTGTTAGCATACAGCTAAATAGGAAAGATATAAAGCCTCTGTTTACTGTTGAAAAGAATGAAGGTGATAAGTAATGGCTGCAAATATTTCGCTTTTTCCGGTAATTACGGATGAGTTATTAAGTAAAATAAGATTTCAGGCGTCTCCTTATGAATTGTATTATGTAAGAGATGATCAAGAGTACATATTGCGTGTTGAAGAGGTAGACAGTAGTACTACGGTTCATAAAGTAATTGATGATGAGGGTATATGGTCACCAGATGATTATCAGTTATGTATTCGTAGAAAGTATTCGGTTCGTACATATCAATGTCTATTTGGTATAAATGGCATAGCGTGTAATAATGCAAAATTGGGAATTGCATTAATGTGGACTTCATCTGATTCTAAGCAAAGAGGCGTTATTCCAATCGGAACGATTGAAAATTCACAAAGAGATTTGGACCTAGAATTGAATTACGAATTTGCTGAAGCGCAATTAAGAGGGGCTGTCGAGTTTTCCACAATAATATATGTAAAAGAGGCGGGAACTCCGATTTGGGGTGAAGAGCATTTGGCAAATCAATATGGTTGTATTTTGGGTGAGCTAGATAGCAAATTTGTAATAAGATTAGATGGAGTTGGATCAGTATTTCCTGTGTATGAAATACATGAACCGGGTCAGCCATTATGGTATGTAAAATGTGATTGGGATGATCCTACATATGATTTGTTTTCAGATTGTGTTGCGATAAATATAAATACTGCACATAAAAATTACAAATATTTAGATAAAACTAAAAGAACATTTGACGAGCAATTGCTGAAAGAAATAATGGCTAGTGCATTAGGAGTCATTATTACAAAGCTAAAAGAACAAGAGAATTATTGGGATGTAACCACCATAGGAGAAGACTTACAAAGTGGAAGTGTATCTGAAGCCATTAACTATTTTATAAATACGTTAGAGTGGGATGTATCGGGACCGGAGTCACTGTCACTGTCCATAAGAAAATTTTTTGACCAAAGGATGTAAAAAATATGATTATTAAGACACTGAATCGTTCTGAGGCTCAAAATGCAATGAAGGATTGGATTTTAAAATATCCTTCATTGCCAGAAGTCGAAGGGGATTATTTGAAGATACGTAAAGATATTCAGGAATTTAACCAAAAGGTTAGAAGTGAATGTCCGGATTGCATTGCAAAGAAAGATTACTATATTGATGCACATGTTGGCATTTTACTGTATGACTATTTGTGGCGTGTACCAGGATTTAATCTTAGAACAGCAGCAAATGATGATTTTTGGAGATACCTTTCAATAAAGGTCATACCAGATGTTGTTGCTGAAAGGTGGGGATATGATAATGAAAGTCACTATTGGAGTAAGCCGGCAAGAATATGGCTTAGATCAATTTGGTGGTATGTTCATTTATCCTGGCAAGGCGATATACATACAACAGCCAAAGTTTTGGAAGCGCCATGTTTTACAACGGACAGTATTTTGAACTTGGAAGAAAGAACAGGACGCAAAGGTACGTTTATTAGTGTGTATAGATATATCATGTATTATTACAGCCATATTCCACAGAAAGTTCTGGATGATTTCAACAAAAATACAAAAACGCAGCAAGATGATCTATTCAGAATCGTGATGAAATTAAATACAGCAAAAGTCATGGTAGTAGATCCGGCTTTATATTTGGGAGGCGAGAAAGAATACGTTCGTTCGTTATTTTTTGATGCGGGGGTGCGAGTGTAATGTTGCCGAAGGTTATAGATCTGTTTTCCGGGTGCGGTGGATTAGCACTTGGATTTGAAAAAGCAGGGTTTGATATTGTAGCAGGGATTGAATTGATGCCAGAAGCTTGTAAAACTATTTCTTACAATTTGTCTTGGAGATATGGGAAAAGTGAAACGCATATATGTGGAGATATTACAGAAATAGATGCAGATGTGTTTAAAAATAGTTTTGGAGAAGAAGGCTGTATTGTAATAGGTGGACCTCCATGCCAGGCTTACTCAATGGCAGGACGTGGAAAATTAAGATCTCTCGGTGAAGATAGAGTTAATGTTAAGGATGCTAGAGGATATTTATACCAGGACTTCTTAAGATTTGCATTTGAATTAAATGCACGTGCGGTAATAATGGAAAATGTACCAGAATCAACGAATTTTGGGGGCAAAAATATTCCTGAAATAGTATGTGAAGAATTGACTAAAAAAGGTTATAAGGCATATTGGACATTGCTTAATTCAGCTGATTATGGTGTCCCACAAGTAAGAGAAAGAGTATTTGTTGTGGCTATAAAAAATGAAGAAGATGTAGAAATATACCTTCCTCAGCCAACACATCGAAATACACTTGATGTTATGACACAACATCAAAAAAGATTTGAGGGATATAAACAATGTAAGTTTTTTAAGGAACCAAATGGAATGACAGACGGCTTAAAGCCTTGGGTTACGGTAGGTGATGCTTTTTCTGATTTGCCAGAAGTATTCCCGACGGCAGATTCGAAATATAAATTAGTATCTTTGAATATAGAGTATCCATATAAAACAGAAGCCCAAAATGAATATCAAACTCTAATGCGTTCTTGGTATGGAAGAGAAGGATTCGGAGTTTCGGCGAATGCATTCAGAAAAAATACAAGGGATTTTCCTATTTTTGCAAGAATGCAGCAAGGAGATAATTATATTTCAGCGTCAAGAATAGCGGATGAATTGTTTTATGAAGAATCAAAACTTTTTGGATATGAGAAAGATAGCGAGGAGTATATTAATCTTTACAATAAAATGGTACCACAATATGATCGCGATAAGTTCGAGAATAAGTGGAAAAAGTTAGATGAAACGAAACCGTCTCACACACTAGTTGCGCATTTGGGTAAAGATACCTACAGTCATATACATCCATGGGAACCTAGAGGAATTACTGTAAGAGAAGCTGCAAGATTACAGTCTTTCCCGGATGATTTTTTCTTTGATTGTTCAATGGGAGATGCATTCAAACAAATTGGAAATGCTGTTCCACCACTATTGGCATTAGGCGTGGCAAAATCTGTATTCAATACGTTTGAGGAGGAATAAACTATGGGAATACTGGAAGAAATTAGAGAATATTTTGCTTCAACACAAAATGGAGCAAGAGAGATAAAAGCACTATCGGATGATTATCCGGCAATAGTTATACGAAATAATGAGGGATATGGAGTTGCGATTGAATTTGATGATGAAAGAGATATTTCGGAAAAATTTGCAAATAGCAGATTGTTTTCAAGAAATATGGCTATTGGAGGGGTTGAAAAGAAATATCTTGTATTTAGTTGTATGTTGGATAGTCTAAGATATGAATTTGCTACGGTTTGCGCACAATTTGTTGAACCTGGTATTGATGGAGTAGATAGAAAAAATCTCATGGCAGAACCATTGGATTGGTGGAAAAAATGGCGTGAACTTATGGGAAATGCAATTTCTAGCAAAGAGGCGTATAGTGTTATTGCTGAAATGATGGTTTTGGATGACTTGTATGTTAACGATAATACCATAGAATGGACAGCAGTTAATGCTGGAAGTCACGATATAGAAGGTTATGAGAGTAGTTATGAGGTAAAGTCGACAGTGAAACGGTATGGAGCAACTATTACAATTGCCGGACAACATCAGCTTCAAAGTTTAAAGAGACTTCAATTATATTTTTGCAGATTGGAGCAGTCAAAAAGTGGAATATCAATAAATGATATGAAAGATAAATTAGTTGCTGATGGATATGATAAAGACAAGATTGAACAGCAGTTATACCAGCTAGGATATGAAAGAGGCGCAAGCATAAGAGAAGAAAAATATAAAGTGTTAGAGAAAAGAAAATATCAGGTGGATGATAAATTTCCAAAGATTACAAAAGCCTCATTTAAGGATGACCGTATTCCGGAGTCGGTAATACAAATCACATATACCATTGATTTAGACGGCTTGGACTATACTGTATGGTGATCCAAGGAGAGAAAAATGTTTAGAGTAATTGAAACCTTTAGTGGTATTGGCAGTCAGGCAAAAGCCTTAACACGAATTGGAAGACCATTTGAGATTGTAAATACTGCAGATTGGGATATCAATGCAATACTGGCTTATTGTTTGATACATAAGGGCAAAATTGATGTTGATAAATACACAGAAGTTTCAGATGAAAATGTAACGGAATTTTTAACAGGATTCTCTTTAAGTTCTGATGGAAAAAAGCCTATGAATGCTGAGTCATTTAAGCGTATACCAATGCATTTGAAACGAAGATTATATGCAGCAATAAAAGAAACAAATAATTTGGTAAGCATAACAGATATTAAAGGAGAGGATATACCTGAAAATATAGATTTATTTACGTATTCTTTTCCATGCCAGGATTTGTCATTGTGTGGTTGTTGGCATGGCAATAAAAGTGGTATTGCAAGAGATGCGCACAATCGTTCAGGCATGCTTTGGGAAGTAGAGCGTATATTACTTGAAATGAATGAACAAGGTAAGGAATTACCACGCTTTTTGCTTATGGAAAATGTTACTAATATATTATCCAAGCCTCATAAGGAAGATTTTGGGGATTGGAAATCCACTTTGGAAAGTTTAGGATATTACAATCAAATATATAGGCTTAATTCCAAAAACTTTGGTATTCCTCAGAATAGAGAAAGAGCATATATGATTAGTGTATTATGCAAAAATAATAAAGATATAATAAATGCAGTGAAAAAATATTTTGAGGAGCATAATTTGGAAAAAGATGAGGCTGAACGGTTAAAACAAAGGGAGTTAATGCTAAAAGATATTCTTTGTTTAGACTATAAAGGTGTTCCTCAATATAAAAAAGAAGCTGATGCAAGTAAGCCAAATGATACTGCATCTAGAATGAAAATATTTGAAGATAATGACATGCTGTATGATGGTAAGAAAATTAATGAAATGATTGTCAATACAGTAACTACAAAGCAGGATCGTAATCCTAATTCAGGCTTGATAACGTATAAGAATTATGCTAGAGGGAAAACAAAATGGCGATACCTCACTCCGAGAGAATGTTTTAAATTAATGGGGTTTGATGAGGCGGATTTTGATAAAGTGATTAGTGATAACCCTATGGTGACGAAGAGTAGAAGCTTATATTCAACAGAGAAACTGATAAAAATGGCTGGAAATAGTATTGTAGTAGATGTTTTGGAGGCTATTTTTAGACAGATTATGGATGTTAATACAGATATATTAGGTGAAAGAGAATGACAAATAATCAGAAGAAATCTTTGGTAGCATTTTATATTTCAAAATATAATGAAGATGCATTTAGGGAGTTGGGATATACCTGTCCGGTTTCAAAAGCAATGGAAGATTTATCAATACGTATTACGGGACCGGGGATTGCGCCGAATGCTTATATTAAGCAAAGACGTGATGAATTCGATGTGTTTTTTGATAATGGCAGGGTAGGATATCATAAGAGAAAACCTACAGTTGCTGTAATAGAAATGTATGAACAATGGAATATAATGAGCTTTGAAGAAATAACAGAACTTGTGAAAATGGTTCTTGACGGGACGATGGAAGAGATACAGAACTTGGATTTAGACGCTTATGGTGACAAGGTTTCTGAATATGATATGGAAATGTATCTTAATTTTGATGATGAAACAGCTGCATTGAATAAGACGGTAAAGTCCGTGATAGAACGTACATATTCTAAGAAAAAAGTGGATATGTTAAAGCGTTTATATGCATATAGATGTCAAATATGTGGAAAAAATGTTGGTGCAGAACATGGTGCTAATATTGCTGAAGCTCATCATATTAAATATTTTTCAAAGAGTGTTGATAATTCATCTGACAATCTTCTTGTTTTGTGTCCTAATCATCATAGTTTAATTCATGCGTTAAATCCTGAGTTTGATTATGATGAATTGCAGTACATATATCCAGATGGGAAAAATGACAAAATAGTATTAGATTTACATCTGACACATGGTAAGGAGGAGTGAAAATGACAATATCTGAGCAGGTAAAAGTATTGTGTGTTAGGCAAAAAATTAGTTTGGCAGAATTGGCAAGGCGATTGGGAACTACTCCACAGAATTTCAATGCAAAACTGAAGAGAGAAAGTTTTACGGTAGCTGAACTAGAGGATATTGCTGAAGCGGTAGGGGCTACGTTTGAGCGGAATTTTATTTTGGATGATGGAGATACAGTATAAAAGGGTGGTTGTGCATGGCGGATGTTCTGACAAAGGAACAAAGACACAAAAACATGAAAAATATCCGTGCTAAGGATACTAAAATTGAAGTGGTATTAAGACGGGCATTATGGAAAAAAGGTTATAGATATCGCAAGAATTATGGAAGACTTCCAGGGAGTCCGGACATTGTCTTAACCAAGTACAAGATAGCAATATTTTGTGATGGTGAATTTTTTCACGGAAAAGATTGGGAGGTATTAAAATCTAGATTGGAAAAAAGCAACAACAGTGAATTCTGGATTAATAAGATATCCAGGAATAGAGAACGGGACGATGAAATAAATAAGCGATTATTGTTTGAAGGATGGACTGTAATCAGGTTTTGGGGTGATGATATAAAGAAACATACGGATGAGTGTGTGAAAGTTGTGGAAGAGGCGATTCAAGATATTAAAATGGATGATTTGGATATTGAATAAAACGGCGTTAATTCATATGAAAGAATGTCAAGTGTAGCATTCGATGTACTGAAACTAAATATATCGGATTGGAGGTAATGGCATGATTACCATATTTAAAAATAAGAGAGATATACCAGGCGATATGGATTATGTAGAACTTAATGATTTGTTCTTTAATCAGAATACGGTCAGTAAGTTAGATGATAGGGCAAATGCTATTGTAGAGAAAATAGATGCCTCTAAGCTGATTGGAAAATATAAGATGGAATCAAAGTTTAATGGTGTAACATTAGATATAGATTGTTTATCAACTGGTTGTAAAACAGTGTTGAATGTGATGTATTTTCCTAATATGGTATTTTGCATGAAAGAATGTGGCGATAATGCATTGGAGGTACTATATGGATTAGAAACTGGGGCAGTATATAGTGATTATGCAATCATACCATTTGATATGGAGACCGTTAAGGTGTCTGATAAAAATGAAGTGAGAGTTATTTCGGATTATGAAGAATTGAAGGAGTGGTGGAATAATGAAGAGTAAGCCAATTGTTATGGATCATTTTTCGACAGCTCATACCTCATATATAGTAGATTTTGACTTTACAAATAATATTACAATTCTTACCGGTGCATCAGCAACGGGGAAAACCGCTTCATTTTCGTTTATAAGAGAATGTATGGCTATAAATCCAGATATCGTGTGCATAAATTACCAGAATTATCAGAAGGATATAAAGGAAATGCTCGCCAAAGAAACTGGTAAACTGATTGTAATAGACAATGCTGATATTTTATTGGATGACGATACAAGAAAATATATTTCAATGGATGAAAAAAATCAATATTTGATTATTGGAAGAAATCCTAAAAATTTGTTTACAACAAGTGATAATTTATTTGAACTTGTAAGTGAGAAAAAAGGAGAGCAGACAGAATTTAGATTGAAGAAGTATTTATAGACTAAAAAGGTTTAGCTATTGAGGATCAGCGATAGCTTAAAGATGAGTGAGGAAACATTAGGACTGCTTTATTTTGCAGAAACATCAGTCTTTTATCATTGACCAAGATGGCGATTGCATTAGATGCAGAAGGGGGCATAAAAAAACTGTTTTCTGAGGTGCCTTACAGATCTATACAGGAGGTAATAAATGAGCAGAAGTAATATGAAATCCTTCATTTTATAAAATCCACAGTTGCACATGACCTGAGAGAATATTTATAAAGCAGCTTAGAGAGGATACCGGATATGGCACACCACAAAATAGCCTTCCTCGCAGATACCCATGGTCTTCTGCGTGAGGAAGTTGTACAGAAAATAAAAGACTGCGAAGTGATCTTTCATGCGGGGGATTTCGGTGGACCGGAAATCGTGGAAAGGTTACAGCAGATTGCGCCGGTTTATATGGCACGGGGAAACAATGATAAAGAATGGGCAAAGGATATGCCCTATTTTGTCAGAGAGCAGATAGGAAACCGTACCTTTTATATGTGCCATAAAAAACAGGATCTGCCGGATGAGCTGGGCAAAGTAGATTTTGTGATCTGTGGGCATTCTCATAAATATGAACTGAAACAGGAAGGAAGCATTTGTTATATCAATCCGGGAAGCTGCGGGCCGAGACGTTTTCATCAGCCTATTACATTTGCAATCTTGTATTTTGAGGATGAGGCAGCGGACTACAGGATCGAGAAGATCGATCTTTCCCCTGCACTTACAAAAGAGAATGCAAAAAAGCTTTCCCTGTCAGAGAAAGATCTGGACCGGTTGATCGGCCGTATCATAAAGGAGTTTTCAGCGGGAAAAAGCATCGAGCAGATCGCAAAGAGCAACAGGGTGGAGAAAGACCTGGTAGAAGCTGTCTGCAGAATGTATGCGACGCATCCGGGCGTGACAACAGCTGGAATTATGGAAAAGCTGGAGCTCAGAAAAATGTATGTGAACTAAATAGAAATTCGATATAGGAGTAGAAAGAAGCAATGAAAGTAACGTTATTAAATGATTCCTTCCCGCCGGTCATAGACGGTGTGGCAAATGTTGTAATGAATTATGCAAAGATCCTGCAGGAAGAGAAGCTGGCGGATGTGATGGTGGCAACGCCAGCGTATCCGGGCGCAGAATATCACAGCTATCCCTATTGGGTGGTGCCCTACCAGAGCTTTGATACGACGAAGATCGTAAAAGGATATCGGGCAGGCAATCCGCTTGATGTCAAGGAAATTGTGACAATGAAGGAATTTGCACCGGATATCATACACAGTCATTGCCCGGTGTCTTCCACGCTGCTTGCGCGGACGCTCCGGTTTTATACAGATGCACCACTTGTATTTACTTATCATACGAAGTTCGATATTGATATTGCCAAGGCTGTGAAGTCAAAGCTGCTGCAAAAAGAAGCCATACATGCGCTTGTCAGCAATATAGAGGCGTGCGATGAAGTATGGGTGGTCAGCAGAGGAGCAGGAGAAAACCTGCGCTGTCTTGGGTATACGGGAGAGTACCGCGTGGTCAGCAACGGTGTTGATTTTGCCAAAGGGCGTGTTGCGCCGGAAAAGGTGGCAAAAGTAACAGATTCCTATGATCTTCCGGAAGGGATCCCGGTCTTTTTATTTGTAGGCAGGATCGTCAAGTATAAAGGGCTTCCGCTCATTCTCGATGCGCTGGCGAAACTGTCGCAGGACGACGTTGATTTCCGTATGGTATTCGTCGGAAGCGGACCGGATGAAAAGGAGATGAAAGAAAAAGCAGCAAGTCTCCTGAAGCCGGAACAGTATATTTTTACAGGAGCGGTATATGACAGAGAACAGCTCCGCGCATGGAATACGAGGGCGGATCTGTTCCTTTTCCCGTCTACGTATGATACAAATGGGATTGTCGTCCGGGAGGCAGCAGCCTGTGGGCTTGCCAGTGTACTGATCGGAGGAAGCTGTGCGGCAGAAGGCATCACGGATGACAGAAACGGATTTTTGATCGAAGAAACCCCGGATGCCATGTACCGGCTGTTAAAACGTGTGGGTTCTGACCTTGCACATCTGTATGACGTGGGCGAACATGCAATGAATGAGATCTATATTTCCTGGGAAGACAGTGTACACAGCGCATATGAGAGATATGGAGAGATCATAGAAGCCAAGAAGAGCGGAAAGCTTGTGCTGCGTCATAATGCGATCTCAGGATCCATGAAAAACATGCAGGAAAAAGTGCAGGATTCCATAAAGGTAACCGAGGAATTTGGAGAGGAATGCAGGAATTCATTCAAAAAAGAATATGATGAGTTCCTGAAAGAATATGAAAAGATTTCCCGGATTTTTCATATGCATTGACAGATGTTGAAAAGCCGGCTGAGAATAACCGGAAGTCAATGAGAAACAAATGCAAAAACAGCAAGCTATATAAAAAGAGGTATCGGTATGGAAAAAGATTGGTACAAAAGAATGGCATTTTACCAGATCTGGATCAGAAGTTTTTATGATGGAAACGGAGACGGAATCGGCGATCTGTACGGCGTTTACGAAAAACTGCCTTACATAAAATCGCTTGGTGTGGACGGCATATGGTTTTCGCCGCTCTATCCTTCGCCGAATGCAGATTATGGCTATGATATTTCCGACTATAAAAATATCCACCCGGATTATGGGGATCTGGAGCAGTTCCAAAAGGTGCTGGATAAGGCGCACAGCCTGGGACTGAGGGTGATCATGGATCTGGTAGTCAATCATACTTCCGATGAGCATCCGTGGTTTTTGGAAAGCAAGAAAAGCAGAGATAATCCGTATAGTGATTATTATATCTGGCGTGATGGAAAGAACGGGAAGCTGCCAAACAACTGGGACAGTCTGTTTGAAGGAAAAGCATGGGAATATTGCCCGGAGCGTGACCAGTATTATCTGCATATTTTTGCAAAAAAACAGCCGGATCTGAATATGGATAATCCAAAGGTACGGGAAGAAGTCAAGAGCATCATGCGGTTTTGGCTGGACAGAGGCGTAGATGGGTTCCGGGAAGATGTGATCACCTTTATTTCGAAAGCTGATAATCTGCCAGACGGACTTCCGTTTATTCCGGCGGCGAACGGACTGCCTTTTTATAAAGATGGTCCGCATATTCATGAGTATCTGGCGGAATTCCGGAAAGTCTGCGAGGAATATGACTGTTTTCAGTTAGGGGAAGGTCCGATGACGAGCACGAGATCTGCGCTTTCCTATCTGACAGGAAAGCATAAATCACTGGATTTGATGTTTCATTTTGATCATATGTTTGCCGATTGCATTTTTACGGAATATATGCAGCGTCCGTTCCACCTCAGAAGTCTGAAGCATGCATTCAGTAAATGGCAGAAAGCATTGAACGGAAGAGCATGGAATACGTTGTATCTGGAAAACCATGACCACCCAAGAGTCATCAGCAGATACGGAAATGAAAGGTATCACAGGGCAAGCGGTTCGATGCTTGCGGTCTGCTATCTGTTTCAGCAGGGAACGCCTTTTGTATACCAGGGGCAGGAGATCGGTATGACGAATATCAAACTTGCGTCGATCGATCAGTATGTGGATGTTTCTTCCCATAACAATTATCACACATTCCATTTAAAAGACAGTGTGGAGAAGCGGATGGAGCGGATCCATGCATCCAGCAGGGATTCTGCGCGTACGCCGATGCAGTGGGATGACAGTAAAAATGCCGGATTTACGACCGGTAAGCCATGGTTTTACATCAATCCGAATTACAGAAAGATCAATGTTGCGGCAGAAGAAGAGCAACCGTTCAGTATTCTGAAGCTTTACCGCAGATGCCTCCGTTATCGGAAAAACAGTGATGTGGCACTGTGGGGAGACTATAAGGAATACGATAGGCTCAGTAATCAATTATATGTGTACAAGCGTACCTATCAGCAAAAGAGTCTCCTTATTGTATGTTCCTTCAGTACGCACAGCTTGAAATGGCATAACATAAAAGAGTTCAGGGGCAGAAAGGGAAAGCTTGTGATATGCAACTATCCGAATCCTGTGCATGGCATGCTGAAGCCGTATGAAGCACGAGTATACGAATATAAAGAGTGATATGGGTATAAAATCAACAAAGATGTAGATGTGTATGTGAGCAGAGAGTTCCTTTGAGAGCCCTCTGCTCTGTTTTTTATGCTAGGCGAGACTTGTTTTCTTCCGTTGCTTGTTTGCTGCAAGGTATACAGAGAAGATCGCAACAAGGAAAATACATTGCATACCGATGTATTTCCAGTAATTTGCAAGGGAGTAGCTTTCTCCGGACCAGCCTGTTACCATATTGATGATTTTGATATACCAGTAAGCCGGGAGAAACTTTGCAACAGCTAAAACGCCGGTGCTCAAATACCACTGTGGTACAAAAATACCGCAAAGGAAGCTCATGCCGATCCCGATGATATTGGCAATCAGGTCGAGGGCATTGTCCTTCAGACCAAAGGTACTTAACAGCAGCGTGAGTGCAACGCAGATCAATGTAAATACAAAGCTGTTTAAGATACACAACTGTCCCTGTTGGGAAAAAACATTTTTCGGACCGAAGAACAGGACAGCGGCAAGGGTGAAAATAAGCCATGTCAGAATGCTGTAACAGATACAGCCAAGACCAAGCTGTAGGGTACGCGCCTGCGCAGGCAGGGCGGAGCAGGCGATCCGGGAACTGACATCTGTCTGCTGGAAGGTCACAAGGATCGGCACCAGACTGAGGGGAAAAATCATCAGAAAGATGTAGCTCATATACTGGAACCAGTAAAACATAGTTTTGTTTCCGCTGTTTCCGGTCTTTTGAAAGGTAATGGCTTCTACCTTCGGAGATTCCTCCAGATTTTGCCCGGTAGCGGCAATGGCATCTGTCAGGCTATAGCCTCCCGTGCAGTATAAGGAGATCGAATCCAGATAGCTGTCAAGCTGTTCATTGACGAAAAAGCCGTTCGCATTGTCCTGTCTGATGCTGTGTGACAGCTTCAGAGGCGTATCTGTCAAAAACTGCGCCTCAAATCCTTTGGGGATCGTCAGTACATAGCTGATCTGCTGGTAAAACAGATTGTCTGTCAAGGATTCCGTATCTGTTTTGGCTAGTGTTACCAGATTGTGACGGGAGCCAAGGTAGTCCTGTATGCTCTGGCTGAGCATGGAATGATCCTCATCCAGTATGGTAATATATATCTTTTTGGCACTGAAATCACCGCTCATCGCTTTAGACTGCGAGATGCTCATTATGAAAATGAGGACCAGAAAAACACCGGAAAAAATAAATACCTGTCCAAGATGTTTCTTTGCAATTTTAAAAAATATGTTAAATACTTGCATAGTGGGACCTCCTAGTTTTCAAAATTCCCAGACCGATAAAGAGAACGGATAAAAGAAGCAATGTTACAATATTCCGGGTGTATCTGGCATGCCCTTCAAAAATGCTCAGGCAGTAAAAGCTGTCTGTGATCAGGGCAGCGGGATTGATACGGTTGACAACCGGTGCAACACGGTCAATGAGGACACGCATATTGCCGACCATAAGCCCGCTTAAAAAGCACAGTGGCATGATCACGGCAAAGATGAGCCCGTTTTTTTCTTCCTTTCCTTTTTTGCCAAGTGTGCCAAAGAAAAAACCGAGGGATACACCGGTCAGAACGCCGGTAAACAGCGACAGAATCGCATACGGAAGCTGTGCATCAACACCGACCTTCAAAATATAGGACAGGTAGAAAAAACCAATCAGATTCAGGACAAATTCAAAGATGGTAGCGGCGATCAGTTCACCGATGATCATGCTGGATTTTTTTCGGGCAGAAACTGTTTTCCGGGCAGCGAGCGTAGAAAGATTGCCCTGATTTTCCACAGCTACGGTCACACCGGCCATAGCAGCATATAAACATGCCATAGCGAGCAGATTGTAAAAATACTGCGTGTAAGTATCCACATTTGGATTTTTCTGTAAGGAAACTTCCTCATTAAAGGCGTGTGGATTCTGAAAAGCAGAGATTACTTTTTCAGCATTTTCCGGATGCTTCTGCATCGTATCGATCAGCAGATCACAGCGGAGGTTGAATTCTTCCACAAAAGCAGCCAGAATACTCTGTTTGATATTATCTGCGGATGTATTGGCAGAAATACTGAGCTTTGCCTGACTACCACTTAATATCATACCGCATACATCGCCGTTTTCCAGAAGCTTTCGTGCTTCCTCTTCGGAACAGAAGGTAGCGTCCAGAAAAGGATCTTCTCCTTCGGAAAGCTGTGTCACGGTCTGCTTGAGTGCTTCTCCGTAATAATCATCGGTAAGGACAACCGCTACAGGAATTGTGCTCATGGATTCCGATGCACCGAGGTTGGAAAAAGCAATATAAAAGAAGGTGCCCAGAATGATCGGGAAAATTAAGATCCAAAACATATTCGTTGTATTGCGAAACAGCCTTTTAAAGCTGCAAAAAATAATCTGTATCATATGACTGTACTCCTTATAGTTTATATCATTTAATCACGCAGCTCTTTGCCGGTAATTTCCAGAAAAACATCATTCAAGGAAGGAAGCTCGGAATGGACATAGCCGAAGGAGTAGCTTTTCTTTTGCAGGTAATCGAGCACATGAATGAGATTGTGCTGGCCGCCGCTGCAGAGAACCGTCAGCTTATGCTGATCAAAGCTGACTTCATATATATGCGGCAGTTGACGGATGGCGGCAAGATCTTCTTCTGTCAGAGTGAGGATATCGATCGTGATGATCTCACTTTTCTTGATCAGTTTCTTGAGTTCTTCTGTTGTGCCAAGTGCCAGGTTTTTGCCCTGATCGATGATGGCAATGCGGGAACAGATCTGCTCGACTTCGTCCATATAGTGGGAGGTATACAGAATAGTTGCCCCGCGCCGATTCAGTTCGACGATCCCTTCCAGAATTTTGTTGCGGCTCTGCGGATCGACCGCTACGGTCGGCTCATCTAAAATGATCAGTTTGGGTTTATGCGCGATCCCGCAGGCAATATTCAGACGACGGAGCAGTCCGCCGGACAGCTTTTTCGGATAAAACTTTCTGAAATGCTCCAGTCCCACAAAAGCAATCGCTTCTTCCACATATTGTTTCCTGAGTGCCTTATCGCGGATATAAAGTCCACAGAAATAATCAATATTTTCAGAAACGGTCAGTTCATCGAAAACCGCCACATTCTGCATGACAACACCGATCTGTGACTTGAGCTTATAATTGGTCGGTGTGATCTCCTCACCGAAAATTTCAATGTCTCCTTTATCATAGGAAAGAAGAGAAAGCAGACAGTTGATCGTAGTTGTCTTCCCACAACCGTTCGGACCGAGAAGACCGAAGATCTCTCCTTCCCGGATGGTCAGGTTTAAATGATCTACAGCGATGACTTCGCCGTATCGTTTCACCAGATTTTCTATTTTGACTGCTGTGTTTGCCATAAGTAACCTCCAGATTGTATGATATCGTTGTGCAGCTTGTTCTGCATGAGAAAAGTATAAAGGTTTTTCTGATTGATTTGTAGTAATAAATGTTAATACTTGATATGACATTTGTCATATTTTCCTTCTTTCATTACACTATTTGCGCGATCTGTGGTAGGATAAAGCTGACCGGGCATGAGAATGTTCCTTGTGGAAATTACGAAAAAGGAGGAAAACATCGGATGCAAAAAGCAATAGATAAACATGTGATACTGATGATGGGACTTCTTTTTCTGCTGAACCGCAGTCTGACCTATGGACCGGTGGTGACATTTCTGGCAGCACTCATTTCGATGGAACTGATCATCTATCTGGAAAAAGAGGCTGCCTTTTATGGGATCGTGGCGGTTTATGTGCTGGCGTGCTTTTTTGCACCAGGTCTGATCTTCTTTTTGCCGGTGCATATTTATGAATTTATTTATAGAAAAAAGTGGTGGGGCTGTCTTTCCTGTGCACTTTTTGTATACAGAATTTCCCTGTTTCATGGGGCTGGGCAGATTCTTTTGTGGATCATGACAGTTATGCTGGCAGTTCTTTTGGCGGTCAGAACCGGGCAGCAGGTACAGGAGCATGCTGCTTTTTTAAAACTCCGGGACAGCAGTGTGGAAGAACAGGCAAAAATGAAGCAGCGTAATAAAGAGCTTTTGGAAAAACAGGACTATGAAATCAGAGTTGCGACGTTGTCGGAGCGGAACAGGATCGCACGGGAGATCCATGATAATGTCGGACATATGCTGTCACGCTGCATTTTGCAGCTTGGGGCACTCATGATGGTGCATAAGAAGGAAGAAACACTTTATGCACAGCTTTCGAGTGTGAATGCATCCTTAAATGAAGCCATGAACAACATCCGTGAAAGTGTGCATGATCTGCATGATGAATCCGTAGATCTGAAACAGGCTGTTGTGGAAGCAACTTCCCAGATGCGTCAGAATTATGAGCTGCAGCTAGTATACGATATGTCCCCGCAGGTTCCGAGAAATGTGAAATATGCCATGATCGCCATTGTGAAGGAAGCCATGGCTAACATTGTAAAACACTCCAATGCGACAAAGGTATCTGTTATGCTGCGTGAGCATCCGGGATTTTACCAGCTTCTGATAGAAGATAACGGAACGCAGATCCGCGAAAATAAGCATGCGGGCATCGGGCTTACCAATATGCGGCAGAGAGTGGAGGCACTTGGCGGCAATATCCATTTCAGAACAGATGCAGGATTTGCCATTATAGTATCGATCAGAAAGGAAATGAAAGAATGCGGGTAATTGTAGTTGATGATGATCAGCTCGTGGAGATGTCACTTACGACGATCCTCGGGTCGGATGAAGAAATAGAAGTAGTGGGCAGCGGTCATGATGGCTCGGAAGCTGTTGCGCTGTATCAGAAAGAAAAACCGGACGTTGTCCTGATGGATATCCAGATGCAGGAAATGAGCGGGCTTGCTGCGGCGGAAGAAATCCTTACCATGGATAAGGCGGCGAAGATCCTGCTTCTGACCACCTTTTCGGATGAGGAATATATTGTAAAGGCACTGGGGCTCGGCGTCAAAGGCTACATATTAAAGCAGGATTTTGAGGCGATCATTCCTGCACTGAAAGCGGTTTACGGCGGACAAAGTGTATTTGGTGGAGAGGTGGTATCCAAGATCCCGGCACTTACGGCTGCAAAGCATGATTTTTCCTATGCAGATTATGATATCGGAGAAAAGGAGCAGGAGATCATCGAACAGGCAGCAATGGGAAAATCCAACCGGGAGATCGCACAGAGTCTCTTTTTGTCCGAAGGAACCGTCAGAAATTATATCAGTGCAATTTTGGAAAAGCTGTCCCTGCGCGACCGCACACAGCTTGTGGTGTTTTATTTCACGAAAATATGTTAGAAAAGTGGAACGTTATGTTTTACCCAAAAGATAATTCTTACAATGACATCCGGGAGAAGTCGCTAAACAGCTGGCTTTCGGAAATGGAGCAGCAGGTCACGCCTGCTGCTCTTTCAGGTAATCGATCACACAAGTAAGCTCCGGGGAGATCCATTTATTGCGGTGGTACAGAAGTTGGCGCCAGATGCCCGGCGTAGGCATATCACTGACAGGCAGGCTGACAAGCCGTCCGTTTGCAAGATCTTCCTGTACGACAAATTCCGGGAGATAGGAAATGCCGATATCCTGACGGAGCAGGCTGCAGATCAGCTGTGTATCGCCTGTTTCCATGGCAGGTGTTGTTTCGAGTCCTCTGGCAGCAAGGATCTCATCCAGAATCGCGCGATAACTCATATTTTTTTCTGTCAGAAGAAGTGGATAGTCGAGTAATTTCCCGATATCCACTTTTTTTTCTTTCGCAAGTGGATGGCGGGGACTGGTGACAAAATGGATATTGACCGGTGCTTCCAGTGCTGTCATGTAATGATGGCTGTAAATACGGCGATCCAGTGTATAGACAATATCGACCTGATTCTGCCCCAGCATCTGGAACATATCATCCGTGCTGGCGGCGATCAGCTTCAGGCGGATTCCCGGATAGCGGTCGTGGAAGTCTTTGAAGTGGCTGTGGAACTGCCAGCTGGAGAGAGATTCTGCGATTGCGATCCTGACAATGCCTGCAGGCGCAGTATTGCCTGCAATATGACCGGCTTCTGCCCAAAGCCGCAGGATCTGATGCGCAAGCGGAAGCAGCTTCTGTCCTTCGTTCGTCAATGTAACCGTATGACTGATCCGTTCAAACAGCGGAATCCCCAGTTCGTTTTCGAGCTGCTTGATCTGAAAGGAAACGGTGGACTGGGTAAATCCCAGCCGCTGTGCAGCCTGTGTAAAGCTTTTCAGTTCGTTGACCATGACAAATGTTTCCAAATTTTTAATATCCATTGAAAGATCCCTTTCTGCATTGTTATCGACAAATTCGATAGACACTATGAAAATCATTTGTTATACAAATGATAATACAAATTGTATAATAAACAACGCAGAAAAACAAGCTATGGTTTGGAAAGACAGAGCATGGCAGCAAAAGAATAGTGAGATAGGAAATAATTTTATGGAAAACAGAGAAAGACTGGGGAGCAGACTGGGGTTTATCATGCTCTCCGCAGGCTGTGCGATCGGGTGCGGCAATGTATGGAAATTCCCGTGGATGTGCGGACAAAACGGAGGAGGCAGCTTTATGCTGCTTTATATCATCTGCCTGCTGGTGCTGGGACTGCCTGCAATGGTCATGGAACTTTCAGTCGGAAGGGCAGCGCAGACAAGTCCGCTTTATATGTACGGAAAGCTGTCCGGTAAGAAAAAATGGAATATACTCGGCGGCATCTGCCTGATCGGTAACTTTTCCATTATGGCATTTTATACGGTTGTTTCAGGATGGATGCTTTATTATTTTGTAAAATTCCTGACAGGACAGAATCAGGAGTTTGGTTTTGAACAGATGATACAAAGTCCTGCCATCAATGTGTTTTATCTGTTTCTGACAGTGCTGATAGCCTTTGTGATCCTAAGCTTCCACCTGCAGAAAGGACTGGAGCGGATCACAAAATATATGATGTCTGCTCTCATTGTGCTGATGCTTATTCTGGCGGTACACAGTGTGACCTTAAAGGGTGCGGGACAGGGGCTGTCCTTTTATCTGATCCCTGATTTTTCCAAGATTAACGGTTCTGTTATCGTAGGTGCGATGAACCAGGCGTTTTTTACGTTGTCTGTCGGAATGGGCGGTATGGCGATCTTTGGCAGTTATATTGAAAAAGACCGTTCTTTGATGGGAGAATCCATTCATATTATCGTACTGGATACACTTGTGGCGGTCATAGCGGGTATCATTATATTTCCGGCCTGTTTTACATATGGACTCGAAGTGAAAGCGGGACCGAGCCTTTTGTTTGATACGATGGCGACTGTATTTAATAACATGGCAGGCGGACGCTGGTGGGGCACATTGTTTTTCCTGTTTATGGTATTTGCGGCGTTGTCAACAGTGCTGGGGGTGTGCGAAAATCTGCTGGCAATGGTAAGGGAATATACCGGCTGGTCTAGACCGAAGGGCTGTGTTGCCTGCGGGACAGTGATTTTCCTTGCAGCACTGACGACAGCACTCGGCTACAGCGTATTTCATTTTCAGCCGTTTGCCAAAGGAACTGCATGGCTGGATTTCTGGGACTTTATTGTATCAAACAATGTACTGCCACTGGGCTCTTTGATGCTGGCGGTATTCTGCTGCTATAAGATTGGTTGGGGTTGGGACCGGTTCCTTATGGAAGCAAATGAAGGAAAAGGGATGAAGGTAAAGAACTGGATGCGGCCGGTTTTTCAGTATTTGTTACCGCTTGTGATCCTGTTTATCTATATTTACGGTATGATCACTTTTCAGTGGAAGTAATTAAAATCTAAAGCAGTGTTTAAAAAGTAAAAAAGATACGTGCGAAGAGAAGAATAGCATGATAAGAAGACGTCTGTTGATAAAAAATATCAATAGACGTCTTCTTTGTTGTAAATAGAAACAAGTATGCTATACTGATTTTGAAATTAGACGCAACTAACCACGGGCAGAAGTGCATTCTGGCATGTAGAAATGAGGAGATTATGGCAATAGAAGAGAAGAAATTTTTAGAAATTGTAGACTTGAAAAAAGGATTTGGAAGCGGAGAAACAAGGCAGGAGGTTTTGCGGGGGATGAACTTTTCCGTTGCGAAGGGAGAATTTTGTGTATTACTCGGGCCTTCCGGTTCCGGAAAGTCTACCCTGTTAAATATTCTCGGAGGTATTGATAATGCAGATTCCGGATACATAAGTATAGACGGAGATAAGCTGGAAGACATGGGCGAGAAAAAACTGACGATGTATCGCAGGAAACATCTGGGCTATGTGTTCCAGCTTTATAATTTGATCGCAAACCTGAATGTGAAAGAAAACATAGAGGTGGGTGCTTATCTTTCCGACAACCCGCTGGATATAGATGATCTTTTGCATACGCTGGGACTGTATGAGCATCGGTATAAGCTGCCAAACCAGCTTTCCGGCGGACAACAGCAGCGCGTTTCCATCGGCCGTGCGATCGTAAAGAACCCGGATATCCTGCTTTGTGATGAACCGACGGGAGCACTTGACTACAATACATCAAAAGAAATATTGAAGCTGATCGAGGATGTCAATCAGAAATATGGCAATACGATCATTATGGTAACGCATAACGAAGCAATCAAAAACATGGCAGACCATGTGATCAAACTGCGTGACGGTATGGTACGACATAATGATATTAATACAAATAAGATTTCTGCGCAGGATCTGGAATGGTAAGGGGTGTGGCAAGATGAGGAAGAAAAGAAACAAAAATCCCCTGATCAAAAGAATTTTGCGGGAGCTTTCCGGTGACTGGAAGAAATATCTGGTAGTGGCACTTTTCCTGATCCTGACGATCGGCTTTGTATCCGGTATGTATGTGGCAAACGGCAGTATGCTGAAAGCGGCAGAGGACGGAAAAACAAAGTATAAGCTGGAGGACGGTCATTTTGAACTGCAGAAAAAGGCGGATGCGGAGCTTCTTACAGCGATCGGGACAGGGAAGAAGGCAGATGTAAAGCAGTATTATCTGGATAAAGCAACGAAAGAACTGGATGAAAAATTCGAGAAAGAATTTGCAGAGAAGTTTGATGCGCAGATGGCGGAAAAAATGTCACCGGAGATGCTGGAGGCTGCAAAACAGACAGAAGCTTATCAGACAGCCTATGATGAGGCATACCGGGAAGCATACGAGAAAGCACTTGAGGAGATCAATGATAAGATTGATGACGAATATGCGGAAGCGGAAGAAAAATATGAGCTGAACGATCCGGATTTTCAGGCGGTAAAGACGAAGGTTTACGAAAATTTTTACCGGAATGAGGAGGAAGACTATAACAATGACGGGGAAACGGATGGAACCATCCGCGTTTATGCCAAAACGGATGCAGTCAACGAGGCATGCATTCTGGACGGAAAGCTTCCGGAGCAGGCAGATGAAATTGTCATCGACCGTATGCATGCGGATAATGTCGGCATAAAGGTGGGAGATACTGTTTCCGTATCCGGAAAGAAATTCCGTGTAACAGGTCTGATCGCATATGTAAATTATGCAACACTGCATGAGAAGGCAACAGATTTTATGTTTGATGCGTTGAAATTTGATGTGGCTATGGTGACTGATGAGGGCTTTAACAGTTTACATAAAAAAGTGCATTTCGCTTATGCCTGGGTTTATGAAGAAAAGCCGGCGGATGATGTGGCAGCCAAGGAGCAGTCAGATGATTTCATGCGGGCACTTCTGACACAGACGGTCGTAGCGGACAATGAGATTGCGGACTATGTACCTGCTTATGCCAATCCGGCGGTCAACTTTGCAACAGAGGACATGGGATCGGATGAAGCAATGGGTGGTGTCCTTTTGTATATTCTGATCGGTATTATCGCTTTCATCTTTGCAATTACAATCAACAACACGATCGTAAAGGAGGCTTCCGCGATCGGAACACTGCGGGCATCGGGGTATACAAGAGGAGAACTCATCAGACATTATCTTTCCATGCCTGTGATCGTCACGCTGTTTGCGGCTGTGATCGGAAATGTCCTTGGCTATACGGTATTTAAAAAGGTAGTTGTTTCCATGTATTATAACAGTTACAGTCTGCCGACTTATGAAACGATCTGGAATGCGGAGGCATTTGTAAAAACTACGCTGATACCGGTCATTTTGATGCTGGTTGTGAATCTGCTCATTATTACAAAAATGATGCATCATACGCCGCTGCAGTTTTTGCGCCATGATCTGAAGAAAAGTAAGCGGAAGAAAGCAATGAGGCTGCCACGCTGGAGCTTCTTAAACAGATTCCGTCTGCGTATTTTGTTCCAGAATATTCCTAATTATCTGGTTCTGTTTGTGGGAATCTTCTTTATTATGGTATTACTTGCCATGGCGGTCGGTATGCCAAGTACCCTGCAATATTATAAGGATAACGCCGAAAGCATGATGTTTGCAAAATATCAGTATGTGCTGTCCGATTATGAGGACGAGGATGGCAATACGGTCACGACAGACAATGCGGATGCGGAGAAGTTTGATATGACATCTTTGCAGAAGAAAAGTGATGCTTTTGATGAAGAAGTATCTGTTTATGGCATCGAAAATGACAGCCGGTATGTGCAGATCGACGGACTTTCTGCCCTGAAAGAGGGAGAGGTTTATATCGCAAAGCCATTCAGTGAAAAGTATCACCTGACCAAAGGCGATACAGTAACGCTGGATGAGAAATATGAAAACAAACAGTATACATTCAAAGTGGCGGGCATTTATGAAAAGTGTCAGAGCATTGCGGTATTTATGCCGATTGGGCAGTTTGGTAAGGTATTTGCCCTGAAGGATGGACAGTTTGGCGGCTTCCTTTCCGATACCGAGATCACGGATCTGGAGGAAGATAATGTTGCAACGGTGATCACGATCCGGGATATCACAAAGATGTGTGACCAGCTCGATCATTCCATGGGAAATTATATGACCTATTTCCAATATTTGTGCATCCTGCTTTCTATTGTTATGATCTACCTTCTGACAAAGCTGATCATTGAGAAAAATGAAAATGCCATTTCCATGACAAAGATATTGGGATACAAAAACAGCGAAATAGCAGGGCTTTATCTGATGGCGACTACAATTGCAGTGCTGCTTATTGATGTGGTTACCGTCTTTCTGGGCGAGAAAGTGATCGTTTATGTATGGGCGGCCATGATGACTTCTTACAGCGGATGGTTTACCTTTATGGTGGAACCGGCCGGATATCTCAAGATGTTTGCGTTTGTCCTGATCGGATATCTGATCGTTATGTGTTTTGATTTTAACCGGATCCGGAAGATCCCGATGGACGAAGCACTGAAAAATGTGGAATAAGAATCAAGATTTGCAAAATCCGGAATTGTAAAATTCCGGATTTTGTGGTTTCATAGAAGAAGAGCGTGTAAAATGCAGAATGTCTTTGTACCTTCAACAGACCAGAAGGATACAATCAGACAACAGGAAGAAAATTGAAAAAAGGAGACAGAAAAATGCCGGTTTTTGATTTTAGCGGAAAAGGAACAGGAAAGGCAGAGGAGGTTTGTACATATACAACCTTTATATCGGATGCAAAAGAGAAAAGCCCGGAGGATCCGATCCTTGTGATCAGTAATAAAGAGCAGCAGTGGAAGCATCACACCAATGGCCTTTTTACCAATCAGACAAAACGGACCTCTTTTGAATTCAAGGAAGAAGGAGAAACCTACCCGGCTGATATCTTAAAGGTAGATGCCAGATTTGTAAATCTGATCAAATGGCTGGGAGAGAACCGGATCAATGTCCGCCTTTCCGGTAAAAATACAGAGGATGGTTATGCAGTATACAGAATCCGGGAAACTGCATTTGGCGGTGGCACTAAGCTTTCCGCTGCAGACGGATTTTTACAGTATATGATTGAAAGACTGTTGTCCATGACAGCAGTGGAGGAAATCGAAGAGGATGATGATGCGGAAGAGGAAGGCGACGATATGAAGATCACCAGCCTGCAGAGTATTTCCGATTTCATGACCTGCGCAGGAAGAACGCTTCCAGATAATATCAGACTCTGGGCAAGACGTAACCTTGCTGTGGCAAGATCCCATGAAGTTTCCCCGGAGGAACGCCGCCATGCACAGCGTGCCCTTTCCATTATGATGAATGTACAGTGGAAGAGTGATTATTTTGAGGCGATCGATCCGGTAGAGGCCAGAAAGATCTTAGACGAGGAACTGTATGGACTGGAACGTGTGAAGCAGCGTATCATGGAGACGATCATCCAGATCAACAGAACCCATACATTGCCTGCTTATGGGCTTCTGCTTGTCGGCCCGGCAGGAACCGGTAAGTCACAGATCGCCTATGCGGTAGCACGTATTTTAAAACTGCCGTGGGCTACACTTGATATGAGTTCCATCAACGATCCGGAGCAGCTTACGGGAAGCTCCCGTATTTATGCAAATGCAAAGCCGGGTATTATTATGGAAGCCTTCTCCATCGCGGGAGAATCCAATCTGGTATTTATTATCAACGAGCTGGACAAGGCAGCTTCCGGCAAAGGAAACGGCAATCCGGCAGATGTCCTGCTGACTCTGCTTGATAATCTCGGGTTTACCGATAACTACATTGAATGTATGATTCCGACATTTGGTGTATATCCGATCGCAACCGCAAATAATAAAGAAGATATCAGTGCTCCGCTGATGTCCCGTTTTGCAGTGATCGATATCCCGGATTATACATTTGAGGAAAAGAAAGTGATTTTCAGCAGATTTGCACTGCCAAAGGTTCTGAAACGGATCGGTCTTCTGGAAAATGAATGCATTATTACGGATGATGGTCTGGATCAGGTGATCATGCAGTTCTCCGACACAACGGGTGTCCGGGATCTGGAGCAGGCAGCAGAGCATATCGCAGCCAATGCGCTTTACCAGATCGAGGTCGATCACAAAAAACAGGTGACTTTCGATGCGCAGGCGGTAAAAGAGCTGTTTGCATAGGAGAGTAAAGTTAATATCATTCTAAATAAAGTAATATCGTTGTAAAAAGGGCGGCAAAACTTGATACAAAATGACATGTTTTGTATATTTTCCGCCTTTTTTTGATGCTTTTTTTTCGAAATGGGTTGCGAAAACTGTGGCAACATATTATTATGAAAAAGCTGATTTTATAAAATTTTTATAATTAGGTGAAAGTAATTATTCTATATGGAGTGGATAAAACAACATGGATTACACGAGAGAAATCGCGATAGAAAGGCTTTTGAAGAGCTACCGATCCAGTTACAACATTCATCCGGACGAAGATGACCGGAACCCGATCACAGCGCGCTGTGATTTTTTTGAGCATTCAGGGCAATATGTCATTTCCAAAAAGGCAGAGCTTTGGACTGCTGATACAGAAGAATTCTTATATTTTCTGAATATCCCGCATCTCACACTTGAGCTGTATCAGAAGTGGAGAGATTATGTACATGAAGATGGCATGAACCGTCTGCATGTCGGGCCGGGACATATGGCATCTTATATCACACCTGTATTCATCTGCGATACTTGTGACGAAGATGCGAGGAAGGCACTGAAAAAGTGTCATATATCAAAAAGTTTTCATTTTTCACTGCATGGCTGGATGGATCACCATACTGCACTTGTAGAGCTGTCAACAGGACAGATTGATGCGAACAGGGGCGGCCGCCACACAGCGAAATTCATGAAAAAGGTACTATATTCGTAAATATGGAAGGGAGAACGAGTAAATGAATTCATTAGTACTTCTTCTCATCTGTGTTGCCATTCTTGTAATCGGCTACATCTTCTACGGCGGATGGCTTTGCAAGCAGTGGGGCGTTGGTGAGAGCAAAACTGAGACACCGGCTCATACAATGGAAGACGGTGTGGACTATGTTCCGGCAAAAGCACCGGTTCTGATGGGACATCATTTTTCATCAATCGCAGGTGCAGGCCCTATCACAGGACCGATCGGCGCAGCAATCTTTGGTTGGCTGCCTGTAACTCTTTGGATTCTCATCGGAGGTATCTTCTTCGGTGGTGTGCATGACTTTGGCGCACTTTTTGCATCTGTCCGCAATAAAGGCCAGTCAATTGGAGAGATCATCTCCACTAACATGAGCAAGCGTGCAAAACAGCTGTTCATTATTTTCTCATACCTGACACTGATCCTTGTTGTAGCTGCTTTTGCTTCAATCGTAGCATCAACATTCGGTGCTGTATATGATGAAAGTGGTGCACTTGATCTGGCGAAATCCGCTACACCTGCATCAGTTGCTATGATCTCTGTATTATTCATCCTGATCGCTGTCGTATTCGGTTTCTTTGTATACCGTAAAAACGTGCCAATGGGCGTTGCTTCTATCGTTGGTGTACTTGCAATCGTTCTGATCATGGCAGTTGGTATGAATTTCCATCCGATCTATCTGTCAACAAAGACATGGATGTGGATCGTAGGTCTTTACATTGCAATCGCATCTGTAACACCTGTATGGATCCTTCTGCAGCCACGTGACTACTTAAGCTCATTCCTGCTTTATGCAATGCTTGCAGTTGCGGTGTTCGCTGTTGTTGTGGCACATCCTACATTTGATGCAAGTTTCCCGGCAGTAACAGGTTTCGCAGTAGACAACGGAAACGGTGTCCAGTATCTGTTCCCTGTACTGTTCACAACAGTTGCATGTGGTGCTATCTCCGGTTTCCATTCACTGGTTTCCTCAGGTACAACATCTAAACAGCTTGATAAAGAAAAAGATGCAAAGCCGATCGCTTACGGCGGAATGCTCCTTGAGTGTGTACTTGCTGTATTAACTCTTTGTGCAATCGGTTATGCTTACAAGTGGAATCAGGCAAATCCTGACAGCGCACTTGTTGGTGCAACAGCTATCTTCGGTGGTGGTATCGCTCACATGGTTGACGATGTTATCCCGGGCAGCTACACAGTACTGAACTCTCTGCTCGTACTTACATATTCAGCATTCTGTCTGACATCTCTGGATACAGCAACACGTCTTGCACGTTTCATGTTCCAGGAATTCTGGCTTGAGCCTGGTCAGACACCAAAGGATATTAAGGAAGGCTGGAAGAAGGTTATGGTTAACCCATACTTCGCAACAATCTTAACAGTTGTACTTGGTATCTTACTTGGTATGACAGGATATGCTAAGATCTGGGGGCTGTTTGGTGCAGCGAACCAGTTACTTGCAGGTATCGGTCTGTTAGCAGTTGCTACATGGCTTGGTAATGCAGGAAAGAACAACAAGATGTTCTTAATCCCTATGGCATTCATGATCGTTGTTACGATCTGCTCACTTGCTCTGACAGTAAAGAACCAGATTGGTATCATTGCTGCAGGCAGCGCTGACTGGGGTCCATATGCACAGGTTATCCTTGGTGCATTATTGATCATTCTGGCAATCATCCTTGTAATCGAAGGTGTCCAGACGCTGAAGAACCAGAAAGCAAAAAAAGCTGACGCATAATATGTGATCTGATAAGGGTTATTATTTTAAAATGAGATGAGGCATCCGTCCGGATGCCTCATTTTTCTTTTATCAAACGAATGATACCTATAATTAAATTTATGTATGGTTTTCTGCCGCAGCCGCGAAAACTAAAACAGACTGCCGACAATATGTACCAGATAAGCCGCAAGCCAGGCGATCACACACTGACCGGCAACGACCACTGCAGCCCACTTACCGCCAAGCTCACGTTTGATCGATGCAACCGCTGCAACACAAGGTGTGTAAAGCAGGCAGAAAGCAAGAAGGGCTGCTGCTGAAAGTGGTGTCAGAACTGCCTGCAGGGAGGCGGTTGAGCCAAATAATATGGACAGCGTGGCAACAACACTTTCCTTTGCCATGAAGCCTGTGATCAGGGCTGTGGAAATACGCCAGTCACCGAATCCAAGCGGTGTAAAGACCGGTGCGATCAATCCTGCTACGGCGGCGAGAATACTGTTCTGGGAATCTGTCACAAGATTCAGGTGCAGATCAAAGGTCTGTAAAAACCAGATGACGATCGTAGCAAGGAAAATAACGGTAAAGGCTCTTTGCAGAAAGTCTTTTGCTTTTTCCCACAAAAGCTGACTGACATTTTTAGCACCGGGAAGCCTGTAGTTTGGCAGTTCCATAACAAACGGAACGGCTTCTCCGTGAAACAGAGTAGAACGCAGAAGAAGTGCCATCAAAATACCGATGGCAATACCGCCAAAGTAAAGTGCAATCATAACAAGTGCACCATGTCCCGGGAAAAAAGCTGCAGCAAAAAAACTGTAGATCGGCAGCTTGGCGGAGCAGCTCATAAACGGTGTCAGAAGGATCGTCATTTTACGGTCCCGTTCGGACGGCAGGGTACGGCTTGCCATAACACCCGGAACCGTACAGCCGAAGCCGACCAGCATAGGAACAATGCTGCGGCCGGAAAGTCCAATCTTACGGAGCAGTTTATCCATAACAAAAGCGACTCTTGCCATGTAACCGCTGTCTTCCAGAAGAGACAGGAAGAAAAAGAGTGTGACGATGATCGGTAAAAAGCTGAGCACACTCCCGACTCCGTTGAAAATGCCGTCAATGAGCAGTGAGTGGAGCACAGGGTTGATATGTGCTGCTGTAAGGAGCTGATCCGTCAGATTTGTCAGCGAATCAATCCCAAGCTGCAAAAGATTGGAAAGCGCCGAACCGATCACATTAAAGGTCAGGAAAAATACAAGTCCCATAATGGCGATAAAACACGGAATGGCGGTAAACCGTCCTGTCAGCACTTTATCCATTTTCACACTGCGCATATGTTCACGGCTCTCATGTGGTTTGACGACCGTTTCTTTACAGATCTTTTCAATAAAGGTAAAACGCATATCCGCAATGGCAGCAGCACGGTCAAGGCCGCGCTCCGTTTCCATCTGGACAATGATATGTTCCAGTGTTTCCTTCTCATTTTCATCCAGCTGCAGCTGTTCCAGTATCAGATGATCACCTTCCGCCAGCTTTGCTGCAGCGAAACGGACCGGAATACCTGCAGATTCCGCATGATCTTCGATCAGGTGCATAATACCGTGCAGACAACGGTGTACAGCACCGCCGTGATCTTTTGCATCACAGAAATCCTGTCTGCCCGGACGTTCCTGATATTTTGTGACATGCATGGCATGTGCGACCAGCTCGCTGATGCCTTCATTTTTGGCGGCGGAGATAGGAATGACGGGAATACCAAGCATTTCTTCCATCTGGTTGACTAAAATAGAGCCACCGTTGACACGCACCTCGTCCATCATATTCAGTGCAAGTACCATGGGAATATCAAGCTCCATAAGCTGCATGGTCAGATACAGATTTCGTTCAATATTGGTAGCATCTACAATATTAATGATGCCTTTCGGTTTTTCATTTAAAACAAAGTTACGTGTTACGATCTCTTCATTGGAATAAGGAGACATGGAATAAATACCGGGCAGATCCGTTACAAGTGTATTTTTCTGTCCGCGGATCGCACCGTCTTTCCGGTCTACCGTAACGCCCGGGAAATTACCGACATGCTGGTTGGAGCCGGTCAGCTGGTTAAATAAAGTTGTTTTACCGCAGTTCTGATTCCCTGCAAGCGCAAAGGTCAGAACGGTGCCTTCCGGCAAAGGGTTTTCTTCCTCTTTATTGTGGTACCGGCCGCCTTCTCCGAGGCCGGGATGATCGATAAGCTTTGATGTCTGCTTTGGCGGAAGCGGTTTCTTTTCATATATATTTTCAATTGTGATCTTTTCGGCATCTGCCAGTCTGAGTGTGAGCTCGTAGCTGTGGATACGCACCTCAACCGGATCGCCCATAGGGGCATATTTCACCATGGTGATCTCTGCTTTTGGAATGATACCCATATCCAGAAAATGCTGGCGCAGGGCACCTTCACCGCCAACGCTAACAATGGTTGCGGTTTTTCCGATCGGAAGTTCTTTTAATGTCATGTTGGTCTCCATTCCGCCGTCTTTCGGTTGACGGCACAAATAGTAATGAAAGTTCTATTTTGCACTATCCTCTGTAAACCGATAGTGTGTGTTATTGATAAAAAATCTCAGTAGTAGTATAGACATAAATCAAAGAAGCGGTCAATGCCTCGATTTGATTTTTTGGAAAAAGAAACTGAACAAAACGGCAAAGTATGTTATAATTCCGTAGGAGAAAATCTTAGAAAGTATGCAGGAGCATGACATGCAGACAGAAAACGGACAGAAGAAAAACAAATACGAAATAGATATGACTAACGGAACATTGATGGATAAGCTGATCTCATTTTCGCTTCCGCTGATGTTGTCAGGCATTTTACAGCTGATGTTTAATGCGGTAGACATTATCGTGGTTGGCAGATTTACAGGGAGCAGTGCACTGGCAGCGGTCGGTTCGACCACTGCACTCATTAATGTATTTACCAATCTCTTTATCGGGATATCATTAGGTGCCAATGTGCTGGCTGCCAGATTTTATGCAGCGGGCAGAGAAAAAGAAATGTCAGAGACAGTGCACACAGCCATCGCTCTTGCGCTTGTCAGTGGGCTTATCATGGCAGTGGTGGGTGTTGTATTTGCAAAAGGAGCACTTATCTTAATGGATACCCCTGCAGATGTTATCGGACAGTCTGCTTTGTATATGCGCATTTATTTTGTAGGAATGCCATTTTTTATGCTGTATAACTACGGTGCAGCTATTTTGCGTGCGGTGGGAGATACAAAGCGGCCGCTTATTTTTCTGATCGTATCCGGTGTGATCAATGCATTGCTGAATCTGTTCCTTGTTATCGTGTGTGATATGGGTGTTGCAGGTGTTGCCATTGCAACTGTGATCTCCCAGATGATCTCCTGTATTCTGGTATTGCGCTGCCTGTATCAGACACAGGGAAGCTATCAGCTTCGGCTTTCAAAGCTGGCAATCAAAGGGGAGTATGTCGGACAGATCTTTCAGGTAGGTGTTCCTGCAGGTATCCAGAGTACGGTCATCAATTTTTCAAATGTGCTGCTGCAGTCGTCCGTTAACTCCTTCGGCTCTATAGCTATGGCGGGGTATACCGCCGCTAACAATATTTTTGGCTTTTTGTATGTCTCAGTCAATTCCATCACGCAGGCGTGTATGAGTTTTACCAGCCAGAATTATGGTGCAGGCAGGAAAAAACGTATGGATCGGGTTTTGCTGGAATGTATGCTGTTATCGGTTGTATCTGCGCTCATCTTAGGTAGCAGTGCCTACCTGTTCGGACCTGAGATCCTGCGGATCTATACAACAGATCCGGCGGTCATAGCCTGTGGTATGGAAATCATGTTATATACAACTGTGACTTATTTTCTGTGTGGTCTGATGGATCTGTTCCCGGGAGCACTTCGCGGTATGGGACATTCGGCAGTTCCGATGATCCTTTCCGTGATCGGAACGGTTGGTACGAGAATTGTCTGGATCTATGGGATCTTTCCGCAGCACAGATCATTAAAGATCCTGTTTATTTCTTATCCGGCCTCATGGATCATCACGATCGTCATGCAGGTGGTCTGTTACTATTTTGTAAGACGCAGTGTTTATGCAAAAATGCCGGATGAGATGCAAAGCATCTAAAAGACCGGAAGGAATGTTGGATGGCGGTAAAAATGCTATGCATACCGGATCGTGAAACAGGCAGCGGCAGTTGCAGAAAAGGTCATGTACGGCTTGGAGGAACTGAAGGACAGTGGCTATTTGACGGTTGTGATCGTAAAGATTGTGAAGAAAATGAGCAGATAGAAGGTCGGGCATTGCCCGGCCTTTTATAGATTAGTTACAAAATATCGCGAAATGTAAATTGTTTTGTGTATGGGGCGTGCTATATACTATTACGAGCAGGATAAACGAAGCGGAAATACCATGCAGATGAACCATACGAGTAAGTTATAACAAAACAGGATGAGGAAAACTATGATTGCAGTGATCAGAGGAACCGGTTCTTATATTCCGCCGCGGGTGGTGGAAAATGAGGAACTAAAAAATTACATAGAAACAAATGATACATGGATCCGGGAACGGACAGGGATAGAAAGGCGTCATGTTGTGACGGATGATACGGTCGCTTCTATGGCTGTAGAAGCCGGAAAAGCAGCATTGGAAAATGCCGGAATACAGGCAGAATCGCTGGAACTGATCATCGTATCCACAACAAGTCCCACGCAGATGATCCCATGCAATGCCTGTCTGGTGCAAAAGGAGCTTGGTGCGGTAAAGGCGGCGTGCTTTGACCTGAATGCTGCCTGCAGTGGATTTATCACAGCTTACCAGACAGCCTGCGCCTATATAGAAAGCGGATTCTATCAGAAGATCCTTGTGATCGGCAGTGAAGCACTTTCCTGTATTACAGACTGGTCGGACCGCAGTACCTGTATTTTATTCGGAGACGGAGCAGGTGCGGTGGTGCTGACGGCGGAAGCAGGCGAAAAACAGGTATCTGTCTGTGGTGCAGATGGCAGGATGGGAGATGCATTGACACTATACAGCGGGTATTCTTCAAATCCGTTTGGCACGCAGGAGCCGATGCAGAGAGCAGCAGCGGATGACAGCGGAAAAAATGCATGTGTCAGAATGGACGGACAGGCGATTTTCCGGTTTGCTGTCCGTAAGGTGCCACAGCTCATAGAGGAGCTGCTACAGAAAAACAGCTTACAGAAGGAAGATATCAAATATTATATTTTGCATCAGGCAAATGAGCGCATTGTGGAAGCTGTTGCAAAAAGAACAGGACAGCCGATCGAAAAATTCCCGATGAATGTACAGGAGTATGGAAATACTTCTTCTGCTTCTGTTCCGATTTTATTGGACGAGCTTTGTCGGGATGGCAGAGTAAAAGCCGGAGACAGGCTGGTGATCGCCGGATTCGGAGGCGGGCTGACCTGGGCAGCCAGTGTTGTGACATGGCGGTAGTAAGATGGAAAAGGAGAATAAAATGCAGACAGAAATAAATAACTTATTGGAAATAGAATATCCGATCATACAGGGCGGTATGGCATGGGTAGCAGAGCATCATCTGGCAGCAGCTGTATCAGAAGCCGGCGGATTTGGGCTGATCGGTGCAGCAAATGCACCGGCTGACTGGGTCAGAGAGCAGATTCGGAAAACAAAGGAATTAACGGATCGCCCGTTTGGCGTAAATGTCATGTTAATGAGTCCCTATGCGGACGAAGTTGCCCGGGTGATCGCAGAGGAAGGTGTAAAGGCTGTTACAACAGGAGCCGGCAATCCGGAAAAATATATGGAACTGTGGAAAGAACGGAATATCAAAGTGATTCCGGTTGTGGCATCGGTTGCACTGGCAAAACGTATGGAGCGTTGCGGGGCAGACGCAGTTGTGGCAGAGGGATGCGAATCCGGCGGACATATCGGAGAAAGTACGACAATGACATTAGTACCACAGGTTGTGGATGCGGTTGACATCCCGGTGATCGCCGCCGGAGGGATCGGTGATGGCAGAGGAATTGCAGCAGCATTTATGCTGGGGGCAAAGGGCGTACAGATGGGTACACGGTTTGTAGTCACAAATGAATGTCAGGTACATCCGGCTTATAAGGAACGCATCATCCGGGCAAAGGATATTGATACAAGAGTTACAGGAAGAAGTACGGGACACCCGATCCGGGCACTGCGGAATGATATGACAAAAGCCTATTTGCAAAAGGAACAGGAGGGAGCCTCTACAGAAGAGCTGGAGCTTCTGGCCTCCGGTGCACTCAGAAGAGCCGTGCAGGAAGGCGATATTCATAACGGCAGTCTGATGTCCGGTCAGATTGCAGGACTTATCAAAGAAGAAGTTAGCTGTAAACAACTAATTGATACGCTGGTAAGCCAGACAAAAGAAGCATTAAACAGGAGCAGGATGTATGAGTAAAATTGCATTTATCTATCCCGGACAGGGGGCACAGAAATGTGGCATGGGACGGGATTTTTATGAAAACAGTGAGCAGGCAGAAAGATACTTTGATGATGTCTGTGGGCAGCTTGATTTTGATCTGAAAAAAATCTGTTTTACAGAAAATGAAGAGATCAATCAGACGGAGTTTACACAGCCGGCGATGGTTGCAGTCTGTCTGATGATCACGCAGGAACTGCTTATGCGGGGAATCAGACCGGAAATGACTGCAGGACTCAGTCTTGGAGAATACGCGGCAATCGCTACAGCCGGGGCATTTTCCATGGAGGATGCAGTACTTCTTGTCAGAGAGCGCGGAAAGCTGATGCAGTACACCGTACCGGCGGGAATCGGCGGTATGAGTGCAGTGCTGGGCATGGAAGCAGAAAAGATAGAAGATGTGCTGCAGGACATTCCGGGAGCTATGATCGCAAATTACAACTGTCCGGGACAGATTGTTATCACAGGTGAGCTTACGGCACTTGAAAAGGCAGGTGCTGCATTGAAAGAAGCCGGTGCAAAGAGGGTATTGCCATTGAAAGTGAGTGGCCCGTTTCATTCTTCCCTGATGGAGCCGGCAGCTTCAAAGTTGAAACAGGAGCTTTTAAAAGTAACAATATCCGATCTGCAGATCCCTTACATTTCCAATGTGACAGCGCAGAAGGTAACGGATAAGCAGGAGATTGCCGGACTGCTTTGTGAGGGAATCCATTCTTCCGTGCACTGGGAGCAGAGTGTGAGATATATGATAAGGCAGGGAGTTGATACTTTTGTAGAGATCGGTCCGGGAAGAACACTGGCCGGCTTCATGAAGAAGATAGATCCGGCAGTAACTGTGAAAAATGTCGCCGTCTGGGAAGATGTGGAGAAAGTGGTAAATGAATTATGTTAACTGGAAAAGTGGCACTGGTAACAGGTGCATCCAGAGGAATCGGGTGTGCAATTGCTAAGAAGCTGGCAAGCATGGGAGCGCTTGTGATCGTGAATTATAATGGCTCAAAGGAAGCAGCGGAGACTGTTGCAGGGGAAATTTGTAAAGAAGGCGGCAGTGCTGTAACCTATGGCTGTGATGTGTCGGATGAAGCGGCCGCGACAGCTATGATCGCAGCAATTACAAAAGACTACGGCGGAATAGACATTCTTGTCAATAATGCAGGGATCACAAGGGATAACCTAATGCTCCGTATGACAGATGCGGAATTTGATGCGGTGCTTGCAACTAACCTGAAAGGTGCATTTCATACAATGCGTGCTGCAGCAAAGACAATGCTGAAAAAGCGCTATGGCAGGATTATCAACATTGCGTCTGTATCGGGAATTACCGGAAATGCAGGACAGGCAAATTATGCTGCTGCGAAGGCAGGGATGATCGGTATGACAAAATCTGCCGCGAGAGAACTCGCCGGCCGTGGAATTACAGTAAATGCAGTTGCACCGGGATTCATTGAAACCGATATGACAAGGAAGCTTCCCGAAGAAATCAGGGAAGGTGCATGTAAGCAGATCCCGCTTGGGCGGTTCGGACAGCCTGAGGATGTGGCAAAGGCAGTGGCATTTCTAGCTGCGGAAGGATCGTATCTGACAGGACAGGTGCTTGCTGTTGACGGTGGCATGGTAATGTAGAATGGAGACAGAGAATGAAAAGAAGAGTTGTTATTACAGGAATGGGGGCAGTTACCCCGACCGGAAACAATGTGGATACATTTTGGAACAGCTGTAAGGAAGGAAAAGTCGGCATTGACCGGATCACAAAGTTTGATACATCGGATTTTAAGGTAAAGCTTGCAGCAGAGGTAAAGGATTTCAGAGCTGCTGACCATATGGATCCGAAGGCGGCAAGACGTATGGAGCCTTTTGCACAGTATGCTGTGGCGGCTTCGGGAGAAGCGATGGAGGATGCAGGGATCAATATGGAAGCGGAAGACCCTTACCGCGTGGGAGTGATCATTGGCTCCGGTATCGGAAGTCTGGAGACAGTGGAGGCTACTTATGATAAAGTGCTGGAACATAAGGTAAACAGGGTAAATCCGCTGACGATTCCTAAGATGATCTCTAACATGGCTGCAGGTAATGTTTCCATTCAGTTCGGACTTAAGGGAAAGTGTGAAAATGTCGTAACAGCCTGTGCAACGGGCACAAATTGTATCGGTGATGCCATGCGCACGATCCAGTACGGAGAAGCGGATATCATGCTGGCCGGTGGAACAGAAAGCTGTATCTGCCCTACGGGGGTTGCAGGTTTTCAGCAGCTGACAGCACTTTCGACGGAAACAGACAGGATGCGGGCTTCCATTCCTTTTGACAAGGACAGAAACGGTTTTGTCATGGGAGAAGGGGCAGGTATTTTGGTACTGGAAGAGCTTTCCCACGCACAAAAGCGCGGCGCACATATTTATGCAGAGCTTGTGGGATATGGAGCAACAGCGGATGCATATCATATTACATCTCCGTGTGAGGATGGAAGCGGCGCGGCAAAGGCAATGGAGATCGCCATGCGGGAAGCGGGCATAGAGCCGGCGCAGATTGACTATATCAATGCACACGGTACAAGTACACATCATAATGATCTGTTTGAAACAAGAGCGATCAGGCTTGCATTTGGTGCACACGCAGAAAATGTGCAGATCAATTCAACAAAATCCATGATCGGACATCTTCTTGGGGCAGCAGGCGGCGTGGAAGCTATTGTCTGTGTGAAGTCTATTCAGGATGGATTTGTGCACCGGACAGCAGGTACAAAAGAAACAGATCCGGAATGTGATCTGCATTATACAATCGGCGGACCTGTGGAGAAAAAGATCACTTATGCAATGAGCGATTCTCTGGGATTTGGCGGGCATAACGCGGTGCTTGTTTTTAAAGCATATGATGCCTGACGATTATGGAAGGACGGCACAGAGTGATCATAGATCAGAAAAGGTGAAAGGCAAAGCTATGGAATTTGAAAATATGATAAAGCTGATCCAGACAGTGTCGGCATCGGAACTGGACAGCTTCTGTTATGAAGAAAACGGTATCAGGATAAAGTGCGGGAAAAAATCGGGAAAAACGGTTATGGTACATGACTCCGCAGAAAACAGTGCGTATTGTGGTGGCATGAATGCAGGCGGAGATGTCCAGAGTAAAGATTGTACAGACATTGTCTCACCACTGGTAGGCGTGTTTTATGAAGCACCGGCTGAAGGAGAAGACCCATTTGTGCAGGTCGGAGATCGCGTAAAAAAAGGACAGGTGCTTGGTATTATTGAAGCAATGAAGCTGATGAATGAAATTGAAAGTGATGCTGATGGCATCGTCCGGGAGATCAGGGTACACAATACGGACACAGTGGAATACGGACAGATATTATTTGTGATCGAAAAAGAAACGATAGGAGAGGCAGCATCATGAAATCTTTGCATATCAATGAAATAAAAGAGATCCTGCCACACAGACACCCATTTCTTCTGCTGGATAGAATTGAGGACTATGAACCGGGACAATATGCGATCGGGTATAAATGTGTGACTTACAGGGAAGATTTTTTTGCGGGGCATTTTCCGCAGGAACCGGTTATGCCGGGTGTACTTATCATAGAAGCCCTGGCACAGACAGGAGCCGTCGCTATTTTATCACAGCCTGAAAATAAAGGGAAGATCGCCTTCTTCGGCGGAATTGAGAAATGCAGATTCCGTGGAAAAGTAGTACCGGGAGATATGCTCAGGCTGGAAACGAAGATTATAAAACAAAAGGGACCGGTTGGTATCGGAGAAGCAACAGCGAGTGTTGACGGAAAAGTAGTTGCCAGCGGACAACTGACATTTATGATAGGGTAAATAAAAATGATAAGAAAGTTACTTGTGGCAAATCGCGGAGAGATCGCCGTGCGGATCATCAGAGCCTGTCGCGAAATGGGAATCGAGACGGTGGCAATTTATTCGGAGGCAGACAGGGAAGCGTTACATGCAAAGCTGGCAGATGAGGCTGTATGTATCGGACCTGCTGCACTTTCTGAAAGCTATTTATCGATGGAGAGGATCATCAGTGCAACTATTGTGACCGGTGCACAGGCAATTCATCCGGGATTTGGGTTTTTATCGGAAAATGCAAAGTTTGCAGCATTGTGTGAAAAATGCAATATTATTTTTGTCGGTCCTAAGGCAGAAACGATTGAAAGGCTGGGGAATAAACAGCTTGCACGGGAAACGATGCAGAAAGCGGGGGTTCCGGTTATACCGGGCAGCGACAGAGCGGTTTTTGATTACCGGGACGGACTGCAGGAAGCGGAAAAAATCGGTTATCCCATTATGATCAAGGCAGCACTCGGAGGTGGTGGAAAGGGAATGCGTCTTTCCGGATCCAAAGAGGATTTTGAAAAGAATTTCCGGATCGCACAGGCAGAAGCAAAACAGTGCTTCGGTGATGATGCCATGTATCTGGAACATTATATCAAAGGTCCCCGCCATGTGGAATTTCAGATCCTGGCAGATTCCCACGGCAATGTGGTACATCTTGGGGAACGGGATTGCTCTATCCAGAGAAAACACCAGAAGCTGATCGAGGAAGCGCCGTGCAGCGTATTATCATCCAGACAGCGGATGGAGATGGGACAGACAGCGGTACGTGCGGCAAAGGCAGCAGGATATATAAATGCAGGCACGATAGAGTTTCTGTTAGAGCCTTCCGGTAATTTTTATTTTATGGAAATGAATACAAGAATACAGGTAGAACATCCAATCACGGAGTGGATCACAGGAATTGATCTGATCAAAGAGCAGATCAGAATAGCTGCGGGGGAAAAACTGACTTTTTCCCAAAAAGATATCAGAATTAACGGACATGCGATCGAGGTGCGGATCAATGCGGAAAAACCGGAAGAAGATTTCAGACCGTGCCCCGGAACGATCACGGGTTTACATCTGCCCGGTGGAAAAGGAATCAGAATCGATTCCGCAATATACAGCGGATATAAGATCCCACCATTTTATGATTCCATGATCGCAAAGATCAGCGTCTGGGCAAAAACAAGAGAAGAAGCAATCCGGAAAGCGCAGAGTGCTTTAGGTGAAGTCATCATAGAAGGCGTTGATACTAATGTGGATTATCAATACGGCATTTTGGAAGAACCTGACTATCGGGACGGAAATGTGGATATCAACTATATAGAAAACCATTTTTGAATTTGGAGAGAAGCGTTGACCGATGAATTTAGATCATGTATTTAAAAAAACAACAAAGGGATTATATCATACAGGCATAAATCCGTCTGTTCCGGATGATCTGCTTTGTAAGTGTAAAAAATGCGGTGGTATCGTGTTGATAGACGATGTCAGAAGCGGCGGATATATCTGCCCGAAATGTGGCGGTTATTTCAGAATGAGTGCATATGAACGTATTAAAAGAGTTGCGGATGAAGGTAGCTTTCTGGAATGGGACAGAAATCTTGTCGGAACAGATCCGCTGCAGTTTGAGGGGTATGAAGCAAAGCTCGCAGCAACAAGGCTGCGAACGCACATGAAAGAGGCAGTTATCACAGGCCGCTGCAGGATCGGTGGCAGACAGACAGTTCTTTGTGTTATGGATGGCAGATTCTTTATGGCAAGCATGGGAGAAGCTGTCGGAGAAAAAATTACAAGAGCGGTAGAACGTGCCACGAAGTTAAAATTACCTGTTATTATATTTGCATGCTCAGGCGGTGCAAGAATGCAGGAGGGGATACTATCCCTGATGCAGATGGCAAAAACAAGTGCTGCCATTAAAAGACACAGTGAGGCAGGACTGCTCTACATAAGTGTGCTGACGGATCCGACAACAGGCGGCGTAATGGCAAGCTTTGCGATGCTTGGGGACATCATACTGGCTGAGCCCGGAGCACTTGCCGGATTTGCCGGACAGCGTGTGATCGAGCAGACGATCCATCAGAAGCTGCCAAAAGGATTCCAGCGAGCGGAGTTTCTACAGGAACACGGGTTTGTGGACAGGATTGTAAAAAGAGAAGAAATGAGGCAGGTGCTTTCTGATCTTCTGATGCTGCACCATGCAGGAGAAGAAAACGTATCGGAGAATATTTCCGGATTACAGGATAAAATCAATAAGTTAGCGTGTGACAACTCGGATGAAGGCAGGAGAGAACAGCTTCAGTCGGGGAAAGCAGGGGCAGATCAGAAAAAAGAACCGTCATGTAATGCAAAGAAACTGACATATGAAAAAACTGCCTGGGATCGTGTCCGGCTTGCAAGAGAGCAGGGGCGCAGTATCAGCTCGGATTATATCAGAGAGTTATTTCCGCTTTTTTATGAATTACATGGAGACAGGGCGGGAACGGATGATCCGGCTGTCATTGCGGGAATTGCCATGTTTGAAAATATGCCTGTGACAATCATAGCACAGGAAAAGGGGAAAAATACGAAAGAACAGGTTGCACATAATTTCGGCATGTGCCAGCCGGGTGGTTATCGTAAGGTAAAAAGATTACTGGCAGAGGCGGAAAAATTTAAGAGACCGGTGATCTGCTTTGTGGACACACCGGGGGCTTACTGCGGTATTGAAGCGGAAGAACAGGGACAGGGAGAGGCAATTGCGACATCCATTTCGGATATGTCAGCACTTTCTGTACCGGTTTTATCCATTATCATCGGAGAAGGAGGAAGCGGCGGCGCACTTGCACTTGCAACAGCCAATGAGGTCTGGATGCTGGAAAATGCAATGTATTCCATTCTTTCACCGGAAGGGTTTGCCAGTATTTTATGGAAAGACAGCCACAGAGCAAAAGAAGCGGCTGCATGTATGAAACTGACGGCAGAGGATCTGCTTGGGCTGGGAGTCATTGAAAAAGTATTTGCGGAAGAAGAGAAACTGCCTGAAGGGCTGCCCAAACTGACGGCAGAGCTTTCCAAAGAAATAGGCTTCTTTTTGCAAAAGTATGAAGGAATAAATCCTGAACAGGTAAAAGAAATGCGGTATGAACGGTTTCGGAAAATAGGAAATTTACAGCTGTAAATATACGAGAAAGCGAGATATAATAGGTGCAGGAGAAAATACTTTAAAGGAAGAATACTACATGGCAGATCTGTTTACAAAAGAATATAATACGCGTACAAGGTTTACCCGCATGTGTATCGGGGAAGCCTTGTTTGTGTTGCTGGATCAGAAGGAATACGGACAGATCCGTATTTCAGATATTGTAAAGCGTGCAGGCGTTTCCAGAATGACATTTTATCATTATTACGATACAAAAGAGGAGGCCGTTCAGGACTATTTCCATGAAATTGTAAAAGAATATGTCTGGGAAGTGGAGAGAAGTAAAGGAAAACTGGGGCATTTTCATGACAGAAGCAGCATTATGTATGCACTCAGCTTTTTTGATCAATACGCTGATTTCATTTTGAAAATTGTGCATGCGGGGCTGTATTCCATTGTAATAGATGCAATGAACACTTATCTGATCGAGAAGATCAAGCCGGTTTATCATATTCCGGATTATGAATTATTTTTTTACGGCGGTGCACTTTTAAATGTGTTCATTCAGTGGGAAGAGAGCGGCAAGAAAGAAACCGCTGCCCAAATCGCACAGACAATTTCCGCAGGAATCCGGACACACACACATTCATAATTGGAAGGATGACGAGATATGATAAAGGAAGATTTGATCGTTAAGATGACAGAGTTTAATGCCGGTGATCCAAAGAGGATCCAGCATTTTCTAAAAGTATATGAATTTGCACATGTAATAGGTATCAGGGAAGGACTGGATCCGGAGACGTTACATATTCTGGAAATGGCAGCTATCCTGCACGATATCGGAATTCGTCCTTCGGAAGAAAAATACGGCAGATGCGACGGAAAGATGCAGGAGCAGGAAGGTCCTGCCTACGCAAAGGAAATACTTGCACAGTTCCCGGAGGTGACTGCGGCTGAGGTTGACAGAATCTGTTACCTGATCGCACATCACCATACCTATGAGAATGTGGATGGACTGGATTACAGAATCCTTCTGGAAGCGGATTTCCTTGTAAATGCACTGGAAGATGATCTGCCCAAGGAAGCGATCAGAAAATGCAGGGAGAATGTATTCGAAACAGAGACCGGGGTATATCTGCTGAATACGATGTTTGGGGTGTGATTAGAAGCATCTGGCACGATGGTGTATCAATATAAAATTAAACAGTTAGTCAAAAGAGATGTTATTTTTTTAAATTCATTGTTACTAGATTATGCGGATCTGTTTTTTGGTTATGCAAATGCAGATAAAGTGAGGACAAATAATAAGATGAAGTGCAACAAGGTATGACCAATTATAGAATGTAAATATGTAATATGTTTGTTAAAATGTAAGATTTTGCTGAAACAGAATGAATATCGTTATGATAAAAATATTATTTGGTTACCATGGCAGTGTTTGATGGACAGGGAAAAATCCTTGATTTTACAGAGATTTTTGGACGAAGGCATAGAATTTACACCTTTGGAACATCGAATTGTTATAGTTAAAATAGTCGTTACAGTTTAGCTGGATAACAAAATATAATATACTCAAAATCGCGCAAAAACAATCGTAAAAATTTACGATTGTTTTTGCGCGCATTTATGCATATAATATAATCATTAAGATTGGAAAGGGATCGATTACTATGCATGAAACAAGAACATTGGAATTCAAAGAAAAGATTACGAATACTTTTTTGAAAACAGTCAGTGCCTTTTCAAATTATAATGGTGGAACAATTCTTTTCGGTGTAGATGACGATGGCAATGTGAAAGGTCTGCCAGATATAAAGCAGGCTTGTCTGGATATCGAAAATAAAATCAATGACAGTATATCACCTCAACCAAACTATACACTTGAAATACAAAATAATGACCAGACAATAAAACTCACTATAAAAAGTGGTCTTCAGAAGCCATATTTATATAAATCAAAAGCATACAAACGAAATGATACAGCAACGATAGAGGTAGATACACTGGAATTTTCAAGGCTTGTATTAGATGGAAGAAATATTAGCTTTGAAGAACTGCCTTGTAAAGACCAGCAATTATCTTTTGAAATTTTACATCGTAAGCTGAAAGAAAATATTCAGATTGAAACTTTCAATCTGGATACATTAAAGACATTAAACCTGTATAACAGTGTAAATGGGTTTAATAATGCAGCAGGACTTTTGGCAGATAAAAATCATTTTTCGGGAATTGATATTGTTAAGTTCGGTGAGAATATCAGTATTATTCAAAAAAGAGTGACCTTTGAAAATGTATCAGTTTTAGAGGTGTATGAAAGAGCACTTATTGTGTTTAGAGACTATTACCAATATGAAATAATACAGGGCGCTGACAGAAAGATGATGGAGAAAATACCGGAAGCAGCTTTCAGAGAAGCAATTGCAAATGCTTTGATTCATAGAGTATGGGATGTTGATTCTCACATCAGAGTTTCCATGTTTGATGATAGAATAGAAGTTGTATCTCCTGGTGGATTGCCAGCAGGAATAACGGCAGAAGAATATTTATCAGGTAAACTTTCCATTTTAAGAAATAGAAATCTTGCAAATGTATTTTACAGATTGGGCTTTGTAGAGATATTTGGAACAGGAATTACACGAATAAAACAACTGTATGCAGAGAGTCTGATAAAACCAGATTTTGAAGTGTCAGAAAATACTATAAAAATTGTGCTACCGGTATTTGAAACGAATGTCAATTTAACTGAAGACGAAAAAGTAATTTATAAATCCTTAAGTAAGACGATGCTGAAACCAATAAGTGAAATTGCACCATATGTCCCATTTGGTAAATCAAAAACAACGCAGTTGTTGAAATCTATGGAAGAAAAAGGTGTGATTGCAGTTGAAGGAAAAGGTAGAGGAACAAAATATATAATTAAGTGAGGGTATATAACTATGATAAAAGTACTTTTCATCGCCACGGCAGGAGATAAGCTGTATAGCAAAGCCGGAATGACCTGCGGCGTAGTGGTGCAACCGGTGGTAATGACAGAAATTTTGACTACGGTTTTACTACGAATGATGTGGGTGTTGTAAGAGAGTGTAGTGAATGTGAAGTACAGTAGAAAAACGGTAGCATCTGGTTCGTTTGAATCAGGTGCTTATTTTATGCAGTTTAATATTTGCTGTAAATATGCACGCAAATATTGTTGCATAACATAAACCTCGTTGGTATAATAATATTGATAAGTTGGAATTATTTTTGATTGATATGTGAAATGGAGGAATTGTTATGCCAAACATTAAACCAGTATCGGATCTTAGAAATTATACAGAGGTATTAAAGGAAGTTGATATATCCAACAGAGTATATTTGACACGTAATGGACACGGCCAGTATGGAATCCTGACAATGGCAGAGATTGATGAGCTTGATAGATATCGAGCTGCATATACACTGTTTTCAAAACTGAAAAGCTCGGAGGAGCGTGCGAATAAAGAGGGATGGATTTCTGCAGATGATTTAGAAAAAGAACTGGGGGTATAGAATTTGAAGAGATTAGAATACTCACCAGATGCAGCGCAGAAATTGCGTAATATCAAACGTGATGTAACGATAAACTTTGGCGCAGATGTAGCAAAACGTGTTGTGTCAAATATGATGCAGACGATTCGACGGTTACAGAGATTTGAACAGTCTGGAATATCAGTAGAAAAGGCAATAGGTGTGCCATGTGATTATCTGATGGTATATACAGAACATAACTACGCATTTTATAGGATTACAGATGACTCAATCTATATTGTAGATATCTTCCATGAGAGAGAAGACTTTATGTGGAAGTTATTTGGAATACGAACAACATCCCAAGAGACAGAAGATTACTGGGATGAATAATAATACACATAGAAAGTGATGAAAAAATGGAAGAAATATTAAAAAAACAAATTGTTAAATATATTAATAAGCAAGATCCAAAACATGAAATTGTGAATATCGATGAAGAAGCAAAGAAAATTACCTATGCACCTGAAATTATATGTCACAATCCTATAAAATACGAAAACGAAGGATATGTGAGAGCTTTTCTTGTTGTAAAGTTAGTAACTGAATTGGGCTATTCAGTTAAGGATATAGAGTTGGAAAAACATTATAATATTGGCTCTCAGCCGGAAGATAAAAATGCGTTTATTGATATAGTAGTAAGAGAAAGAGACAATGCAGAAAATGTATTTTTATTTATTGAGTGTAAAGCGCCTGAAGCATATGAGAGTAATAAAATTAAAATAGAAACACAGTTATTTAATATGGCGTCGATACAGAAACAAGAAGGAAAAGTGTCATATTTAGTATATTATAGCTTGGAAGAAAATCGATTATTAGAAAAAATGTTTTTAATTGATTTAGAGGAAACAGCTTCTTATAAGAAATGGATAGAGTCAAAACCGTTAGATGATATATACTCTATTCCTGCAAATTATGGACGTATTCAGCATGCATATTTTGCAAATATAAGTGAAGCAAAAAATAATATGAAACCGTTAGATGTTGAATTACATATCGAGGATTTTAAAAAGCTACAGGCTAAATTGCATAATGTTTTATGGGGCGGCGGATCAACTAGCTATAATGATATCTTTTTTTATTTGATGCATATTTTCCTGGCTAAAATATATGATGAATTATGGTGTGTTGAGGAGAAAGAGTATGAATTCCAATTCAGATATGAGGTAGAAGATTCTGGAAAAATTGTTCTTGAAAAACAAGAAGCAACATTTGCTAGAATTGAGGGGATTTATAAAAAAGCACAAAAATCATTATTGAATATGCCTGATGAAATAATTAGCAAATCTACATTTATAGATTTAGATAAGGTTGATATCTCTAAAATAATGAGTGTAGTGCATATGCTAGAAGGCATATCAATAACAAAAAACAAATGGCATGGAGACTTATTGGGAGATTTTTTTGAGAACATCATAGAAACTGAATTTAAGCAGACAAAAGGACAGTTTTTTACACCGAAGAATATTGTCAAATTTATGATTGAGGCTCTTGATGTAAAAGAGGTGGCATTAGAAAGAATAAAGTCCCAAGATAGAGCGGATACTTTATTACCTTATATAATTGATCCTTCTTGTGGTTCGGGAACATTTCTTCTTGAGGCCATGAAAGCGATTTCTCAATGTTATGTTGAAAACAAAAAGGAAATTAAAGTTGCAAATCCTATAAAGAATATATTGCGTAACCAATTATTTATTGAAGACGAAAATGATGAGAATCAAATAAACACATGGGCCAAGCGTTTTATTTATGGTATAGAAAGTAATGTTGAACTTACTACAGCTACAAAAGTGAATATGATACTTCATGGGGATGGAAATGCAAATATTTTCAACAAAAGTGGATTGTTAAGTTTTGATGTATATCACGATCCGGCAAGGATAATACAAGATTTTGAAAATAAATTAGAAATTCAGCATAAGATACGTTTTTGTGATCAAGAGTATAGTATGAATGAACAGTTTGATTTTGTGATCACAAATCCACCGTTTAGTTTGACATTTGGGGATGGAGAGGATGCGGAAGATTATAAACATCGTTTTTTATATAGTGATAAAAAGAATTCAGAAAACTTATTTATTGAAAGATGGTATCAATTGTTAAAAGAGGGCGGACGTTTAGCAGCTGTTTTGCCTGACTCGATTTTTGATACTTCGGAAAATAAGTATATAAGATTATTTGTTTTAAAATATTTTAGAATTAATGCTGTGATTTCTGTTGATAAAATTGCTTTTCAACCATATACTTCGACAAAAGTTAGTATACTGTTTGCAACAAAAAGGCCAAAGAAACAAGTAGAGCTTTTTGAAAAACTATGGTCAGAAGGAACTAAGAGATACAATGAACTTAGAAAAGAAAAAGTCATACAGTATATTTTAAAAAATGAAGAGATTCGGAGTAAGTTGATAAAGCTGGCTGATAAATACAATATTGATATTTCTTATGAATTCAGTTTGTTGGTAAATTATCCGAATTTGGATTCTGTGCTTGCTTTGCTAAATGAAAAATGCATACATAAAAGTGATATAGATCATTTAAATGAAATAGAAGGTTTGCTTTCTGAATTGATGCTTGATCAGAATGTTATTTCATATGTTAAAATTTCGCAGATGAAAGCAGCGTTAAGAAGTAAAGAACAGAAACAGCAAATGATAACATTAAAGAAAAGTGAAAGAGTGAAGAAATATGTTGAAATACAAAAGGAGTATGACGTATTAAAGAAAAAAATTGCAAAAAATAAAGACGTAAAAGTTTTAGAAGAGATTAAGGGATACATTGAAAAAAGTGGTAAATATGTTATTGAGAACAACGACATTGCTGTATTAAAACAATATTTAAAAGACTATTACCCAGACGGAAAAATTGAACATGACATGTTATTAGAAAGGATTTATGATGACATAATTGATGTATCTGAATTAGATTATCCTAATTGGAATATAAGTACTGCAAAAAAGTATGCATTAGGTTACTGTAATTCATGGTGGGTATTAGGCAACACTATTTCAAGTTTTGATGAAGACATTTTTATGGCAGAAGCAGAAAATGTTGGGTATAAGAGAACAAAAGTGTCATATGAGATACGAGAAAATGATCTATATAGCAGCGATAATAATGATAATATAATAATAGATACCAATAAGCCTAAAACCATATTGGATCATATTAAAAAGGAGAAGATATGGGCGTAAGTGTGTTTAAAACTAAACTAGAAAATATTAGTAAACAAGAATCAATAAGATTTGATGTAAAATATCGCCGTTTTTTTGATGTTGATCATGCAAAATCAGATATTGCAAAAGATTATGTAAGAATTGGAGATATACTTAAAGTTTTCCCTTGTAAAAAAATAAAAAAAGGTGAACTTGAAAATAATATTGAAATGATTGATATTTCAGCTGTTGATGATAATACCGCTACACTGGAAGAAGTTGTATGTAATGTAGATTCAATTGGTTCTGATAAGAATATCTTAACTAATGGAGATATTTTGATATCAAAGATTGTAATGAGCAAAGGATATATATGGGTAAATGGAAAGTCTGGAAATGAATTGATTGGGTCATCAGAAATAATTCCATACATTTTACGAGATGAAATGGTTGATCTTGATTTCCTAAAGTATATGCTTATATTGCCACAAATGCTAAAAATATATACATATTTGGAAACAGGAAAAACTCCATCACAAAAGAGGGTAAATCCTAAGGAATTACTTCAAATTAGAATTCCAAAAGTTCCATATTGTATTCAAAATAAAATAGGAGATAAAATTAGAACTACGCAAGAAAAAAATTCTTATTTAAGGAGTCAGGTGTTAAATTTTTCTGGGGTTATTGATGATGTTTTTAGTGAAGAGTTACATATGCAACATAAATCAATGAAACTAACAAAAATGTATATAAAAAAGAATTTTCTTATTGGAAAAGATTTTGATTTGAGATTGAGTTATAAATATAATAATAGTTTCTTTGATGATCAGATTGTAGATGATTATCAAATTATTCCATTTAGAGAGTTTTTGGCTGAACCAATGAAAATGGGAAAGTCTATTTCTCCAGACTTGTATGATGAAGAAGGTGAAGCTAAATATATAGCAATGTCCTCAATTAAAAATTGGTGTATTAATTATGAGGAAAGTAAAGCGGTTACGGAACAATATTATGAAGAGAACAAAAGAAAGTCATGCATTCAGATTAATGATATTTTAATGGCCAGATCAGGAGAAGGAACTATTGGTAAGGTAGCTCTAGTAGAAAAAAATGAGGAGGCTTTGTGCGCAGATTTTATAATACGAATTCGACTTAAAGAAGATGTTAATAAAAAATTTATGTACTATTACATGCGATCATTTTTATTTCAATTATATGTTGAAAGAGAGAAAAAGGGTTTGGGAAATAACACAAATATTTTCCCTAAACAGATAAATAGAATTCCAGTTGTTTGTATGTCCCAAAAACAACAACATAGAATTGTTAGTATTTTATCTCTTAAAGAAGAAGAAATTTATGCAGCAATATTAAATTTAGATAATAATAAACTGAAAATTGAGAATGAAATTGTAAATTCTTATAGGGGGGACTAAATCTCTACACCCTTTCTCCCAGAAGACCGATGCCCCTTCTCACGCGCGTTTTCGCGAAATTTCATAGGGGGTATTGTGCGCGTGGCATATTTACTTTGGAATGTTGGAAATACCGCAATTCTAAGGCCTTGTTTCGTGAATTTGTTTTGCTAAATTTCTGCAATATAACTTGCTATTTCTATGCTTTAGAGTGATATATGTACATACCAAAAAGAAAGGAGGTATGTATATGAGAAGAATTGAATTTAACACAAAGAACATGGATCGAGGAAGTCTGGCAAGACAGATAGGAAAGATATTAGGTAGGGATGTCAAATACCTACGAGTACCAACATGCAATTATGATATATGGGGCATAGTGATATAGGTGTTACGCTTAACACATACACCCATTTGGGATTGGAAGATGCCGAAGATGAATTGAAGCGCCTGGAAGATTTGAAGAAGGCAAGGAATGAGCTTGATAAGGCGGAAGGAAAGAGGAAGGTAACGCAGAAAATGTTTAAGGCGATTTGACAGGAATCAAGTTGCCGCAATTGTGATTTTGTAGTAAAATAGGCAATAACAGAGTTGCCAGAAACGATATTGCATTTGGGACCAAGCCGGGCGATTATGCCTGGCTTTTTTACTTTATAATAGAAAGAAGGCATTTATATATGGAGGATGCAACAACTATTGCCACAGTCATCTCTGCCATAGTTGCAGGTTTAGCTCTTTTAGCAAGTATTATTTTTAATCACCAGACCAGAAAACAATATTTTGAAAGTTTAAAACCATTGCTTTCAATGTCTTTATTTGAAAATGGAGGATTTATATTTCTTAGTGTAAAGAATACCGGACTTACAGAAGCAAGAAATATAAAAATAGAATTTGACAGAATGATGGATAACGGAGATAGAAATTCTTTTGATATATCACCAGTGTTCGAAAAAGAATTACAGTTATTTCCAGAAGAAATGATACAAGGACCAATTGCGTTATATGGTGGAAATATGTGTGGATTACCTGCACCAAGCATATATGTAAAAATTACATATATATACGCAAAAAAGAAAAAAGCGAGGTATGAGAGACAAGTAAGTTTTACACAGAATGTAGAAATGGGGAAAGATATAGAAAATTCGTTACTCGATATATCAAAACGTCTTAATGAAATATCATATTCTAATAATAGAATGGCAAATTATTTTGAAGGAAGATGCTTATTTAAATTTGATGAATTAAATGTAATGCCGAAAGATAGTTTGTTTGATGATATGAAAGATGCATTTCAGGGAAAAAATAAAAACAAGAAAAGGAAAAATAGGAGATAGTTAGTATATGGAAACAGCAAATTATATAGTACAATGGGTATTGGCAGGAGTTTCATTATTGGGAAGTTTAGGTGCTTTCGTGGGATGGATCAAAGCAAAGAAACAATCTCAAGAAGCAATGAGAGAAGCAGATCGGGCAAAAGAATATGCTAATAATGCAAATGAGGCAAATATAGCTGCAAGAAAGTATTATGAATTGGCAATAAAAGCAATGGAAAAGGAGAATAGTGTTATTGATATTCAGATAAAAAAAGATGAAATAAAGAAATTTATCCTAAAAAATACATTTTGTAAAACAAAAGACATTGCAGAGCATTTGTCTATCAGTGAAGATGATGCTTATAATCTATTATATGAGATGAAAATGGTTGACGGTTCAATTAGTGCAGCTGGACAGATTAGACAGAATAATCCTGCATTGACTTGGTGTCCTAAATCAAAGCAGTAGTAACCACCCACCATTTTTACTACGTTTCTACTATAATTGAGGTTCACACCTTGCAATATCTCGTCAGTTTTTGCATTTTTGACCGAAGCCTGTACAATAAATAAAAGAAAATTTAAGAGCGCAAAACAGGGCAAAAGCCTGGTAAACTGCGCTATTTAGGAGGTACTATGAAAAAAATTCGTGTTCTCATGGTTTGCCACGGCAGGATTTACCGGGCATGATGAAACGTCTCAAATCGTCTCATAACCCTCGATTTTAAGCGTTTTTT
>ENA-ORLW01000432-ORLW01000432.1-human-gut-metagenome-genome-assembly--contig:-NODE-432-length-60762-cov-4.513076_pt1 | contig 60762 bp, 60 predicted proteins | sample MGYA00243017_ERZ508829 | MGnify/ENA primary metagenome ERZ508829 (study PRJEB26277, sample SAMN04329776) | human gut metagenome | biome: human-associated habitat | host: Homo sapiens | place: USA...
TTATTCTGACTTGTTACTTTATTTATAATCTGTTACATTCAATTCTGGATATACAAATGTCATTCCTGCTTGTGATACTTTTCCACTAGGTGTATGATTTTCTAAAAAGCTTTTTCCCTTACATAAATATTTATGCTTCATTTGTGTTGTTAATCTCCCACCACCTTGGATAATAGGATCATTACACGTTACATCCACAGCATACCAATTATTGGCTATCTGTACATAATTCCATAAATGAGACTCTGTAATACCATTTGAGTTTGTTCCTGTACCAGATACTAAAATACAAGGAATTTGCAAACCATCCATTAGATATTGAAAAGCTTTTGCATAACCTTCACAGACAACTTCTTTCTCTATAAGTGCTCCATAGATATTTCTTGTATTTGTTCTACTAATTGTTTCATCATAAGAAAGAGCTTCTACCAGCCAATCATTTACTTGCATAATTTTTTGATAAGTACTTCCACTTGCTTTATCAATTACTTGCTTTCTTATCATCTCTAATTGTGCAATCGTAGTTTCTACATCTGCTTTAGAAGTATATCCACTTGCATAATAATTTTCATTTTTCTCTGGTCCAATAGTAACTGTATAACTTACAATATTCCATATTTTTGTTGTATTAATAAACAAATAAATCTTAGAAGTATCTAAATAAAATAAATCTACTCTATCTGTTGTAATGGCATCCCATGCATCTTGGTAAGCTTGCTTTAACTTTTGTTCTCCATCTGTTACTTCCAATACTGTTTGAAATGTACTTCCTAAATCAATTGTATAATTTCCATTTTTCATATCTTCTATGTGTGTTTCTATTGCTTCATATATTTTCTTTGCATTGCTATCTAATTGACTATAAAAATATCCTCCTTGTATATTTTCTTCTCTATTTGTTGTATCTTCTTCCTGTCCCAATGTCCCTAATATAGGTGCAACTACTTGTGTTTCTATAATATTCTCCTCATTCTCTTTTGGATGATATTCTATTCTTTCTTTATTTACTTGTATTTCATTTTCTATCTCATTCTCTTCTCCTATAACCTCCTGCTCATGAAATACTGAAAGCATATCCATATTTTGTTGTTTAAAAAAAATGATAACTATACAAATTACTATAATACTTATCAGAAATACAATCATTTTCCCAAAATGATGCTTCTTTTTCATAAATTCTCTATATTTCCTCTCTTAACATTTTCTTAATTTCTCTCATTTTTGCAATAGTGGTAATATAGCCTATATTGTAACAGTACTCTATTTTCTTAATATTAAATACACTTGCTTCTGCTAAATCCAAATCTATTACCATATCACTTTCTTCTACTGCTTCATGTGCTCGATTATCAAATAATATATCTACTGATTTCAAAGCCACTTCATATAGGTTTTTAGGTACTGAATTTAAACTAGCAGAAAATTTTATCGTTAACACTTTATCTGCACCTAACTTTCTTACCTCTCCTGCTGGTACATTATCTAAAATACCCCCATCTACAAACATATGATTTTGATATTCACATGGAGCAAACACAAGTGGATAACTACAACTTGCTCTTACTGCTTTTTCTACAAGTGCCTCTTTTATGTAATAATCGTCTTCCATCCTTCCATTTGTAAATACATATTTTTTACTTTCTACAATATCTACTGTTGGAATGGCAAGTGGCATTTGTATCTCTTTTATCTGAGAGATATGCTTTCCTTTTGCACATTCTCTTATTGCTATTTCGATATTCTCTCCTGATAACAAACCATATCCTAGTAGATGTTTTCTATTTTTCATATTATCTATCATGTATCTTGGATTTGCTTTCATAATCTCTTTTGAAAAATATTTAAAAAGTTCTAACATCTTCTCTGTACTATACCCCATAGCATATAATGCTGCTACAATACTTCCAATACTAGTTCCACCTATCATCTCTATTTTAATATCATTTTCTGATGCTAATTGTAATAATTTATTTATTGTTATTTGATTTGAATAAAATATGTCTGTATCTGCATTTTTTATTTCATGTATTGTGTCTGTACATATTGTTATTGTTACTTGTTTTGCAATTTTCACAAGTTTTTGAATGATATCATATTCTTGACTTGTAAATCCTGCAAATTCATCTATATATATCAAATTCTCCTTAAAATCAGGTACTTTATCCACATTTTGTGCTAATATTGTTAATAAGTCTGTTTCATCTATATATTTTCCAGCAATTTGTTCTTGGAATTTTTCATATATCATATTTATATCGTTTAATTTGTTTTTTAAGTATATATCACTTTGTTTTTCTGTTTCTTGCTTTAATTGTTCTACACTTATTCCGTGTTTTTTGAATTCTGTTATTGCTGTTCCTGCCATGTCAACATTTTCGTCTGTTTTTCCAAGAAATTTTAGGTCTTTTTTACAATTATTTAATATTGAGTATATTAACATTGCTTTTCCACATTTGCTTAAATTTGTTTCTGTTCTTCCTCCTATTTCTTGTATCACTCTATATGCCATTCTGCTAAATGTTACAACTTCTGCATTGAATACTGCTTCTGTTTCTATTGCTTCCATTAGCTTTTTTTCTGCTGTGAATGAAAATTGCTCTGGTGTTATTATTAATATTTTGTTGTTTTGTTTTATTTTTTCTGATATTTCTTTATAACATTTTTCACTTTTTCCTGTTCCAGCTCTTCCATATATTAATCTTAACCCCATTGTTTAATTCTCCTTCTTTTTATTTTTGTTCTTGTTTCTTGTGATTTATTTGTTCATCTAGTTCTTGTCCTTCTTGAATTGCTCCTTTTATTTTTCCTATTAATTTTTTCTTTTCTTCATATTCTTTTACCTTTTTTTGATATCTTTTTTTGGGCATTCCAAATATACGATTAAATTTACCATCTATTACTATTGTTTCACCTATACTTTCTATAAATGCTTGTCTTTCTTTTATTTCTTCTAATGTTAAAAGTAAAATCGATGCACTTGTTTTTGTTGTTTCTAACGCTCCTATACTTTGTAAATATGGTAATGTTTTTTGAAGATGTTTTAAATTTTTAGATACTATTAAATTTGTTAAATATTCTTCTCCATAATTTTGTTTTATATATTCAATATTTTCTTTTAATTGTTTTGAATTTTTAGTAAATACACTTCCCGTTACTTCTATTCCATTTTCTTTGCATACTTTCACTATTTCTTTTATACCAGTTGCAGTTCTTCTAAATACGCTTCCTGTTATTTCTATTTCATTGTCCTTGCAAACTTTAACTATTTCTTTTATTTCAAAAGCCCTTTTTAAAAATACTGTTCCTGTTACTTCTATTTCATTTTCTTGACATATTTCCACTATTTCTTTTACTTCTTCTGCTGTTCTATAAAATACACTTCTTGTTACTTCTATTTCATTTTCTTGGCATACTTCTATTATTTTTTTTATTTCATCTGCTGTTTTATAAAATACTGTCCCTATTACTTTTATTCCATTTTTTTGACATATTTCTACTATTTCTTTTATTTCTTCTGCTGTTCTTAAAAACACGCTTCCTGTTATTTCTATTTCATTTTCTTGACATACCTTCACTATTTCTTTTATTTCATCTGCGGTCTTATAAAATACACTTCCTATTACTTCTATTCCATTATCCTTACATACTTTCACTATTTCTTTTATTTCAGAAGTTCTTCTTAAAAATATACTTCCTGTTATTTTTATCCCATTTTTTTTACATATTTCTACTATTTCTTCTACTTCTGTTGCAGTTCTTCTAAATACACTTCCTATTATTTCTATTCCATTTTCTTGACATATTCGAATGATTTCTCTTATTTCAGTTGCACTTCTTCTAAACACACCATCTGTTACTTTTACTTCATTTTTCTGACATACTCTTACTATTTCTTTTATTTCATCAACACCTTTTCTGGAAATTGCCGCACTCAATATGTTTTCTCTTGTTAATTCTGGACATTTTTCTTCTATCTCTTGTATTCTTTCTACTGATACTCTTAAAATTGTAGTTATTTGTTCTATGTACTTTTTTCCATATCTATTTTCATCTGATACATATTCATATGTTTTCTTTAATTGTTCTGGGTCTGTACTTAAAATATGTAAACATGTTTCTACATCTCTTGTATTTATTTTCTTTTCATTTAGAAATTTCCAGTTTTCTTTTATTGCTTCAATTTTTAAATATAATATACTTGGACATTTTTCTATATTATTTGGAGTTACTTTCAAAGTATCTCTTAAAAAGTCCAATACATAACAAATGCTATTATAATCTGCTTTTTCCAATACATTTTCATTATTTTTTATTAATTTTTTACTATCTAATCCATATTTATTACATATTTCTTCAAATTGTTTTCTATTTACCATTTTACTCCCTCATCTAAATCGCACAAATTATTGCATCTAATCCAATATTCAAATCTATTAATCCAATTTTATATTGATAGTCTAAATCTTCCAATTGTTGAATTATTTTTCTTAACTCTTGTTCACTAAATTTTTGAGTTTGTATTTTATATTTATTTACTAAAAACATCTGATTTGGCTTTAAATTTAAACTTGTAGCAACATCTTTATTATTTGCAATAGCTATTTTTACAAAATATAATTTTTTCAAATGATTATATAATGTTATTAAAATCTTTTGAATTGGTTCTTTTGAGGCAATTAAATTATGTAATACATCAATTGCCTCTTTTGTCTTTTTCTGTCCTAAATTGTCTGTTAAATCAAATATCACACTTTCTACTTTTTTGGTACATAATGCATCTATATCTGATTTTTGAACTTTTCCGCCTTCACCTGCATATTCAATTAATTTTCTAGTTTCATTTATTAAGTCTTGCATATTTGTTCCACAACATTCTATTAAATATTGTAGATCTTTCTCATCAAATTGAACTTTATATGCATTACATATTGCTTTTAATCTTTTTATTATTTGTGCAGGTTTTTGTTCTTCAAATTCACATATTGTTCCTATTTTTTCAATTGTATTAAAAATAGAATTTTTTTCCGCTTCATCTTCAATAAATATTAGCAAAACTGATTCTTTTATCATTTCTACATTGTCTTTTAAATATTCATTTATTCTATCTTTTAATTCTTTACTTGCTCCACCTATTTTACCTTTTCCTTCTCTTTTAAATATCCCTGTATTTTTTGCAATTATTAATTTTTTAGGATAGCCAAAAGCAGGAGTTTCTATGTCTGCAATTAACTCCTGGATACTATTTTCATCAATTATTATATAATTTATTCCTTTTACTAATTCACCAAAAACTTTTTTCATTTTTTTTACTTGTTGTTCTAATAAAAAAGTTTCTGTTCCATAAAATAAATATATTCCTTCTGCGACTCCACTATTTACTTGCTTTTCAAGTTCTTCTACTTTTAGCATCTCTATTCTCCTTATCTCTATAGAACAAATAAGAAAAGTTTTCTTTGATTTGTTCGTGCACAAAATTTTTCACATAAATTTTCTGTGCAATATGTTTATATAAATTACTTAAATTATACAATTTATATAGGATTTTTGCAACTTTATACACAAAAAATAAGAACATATTTTATATATGTTCCTATTTTAATATTTTTAACTTCTAGTAATAATTCTAAATACCTCTGCAACACTCCATGCTTGTGCGACAGCACCTTTAGGTTCAAATGGTCTCTTAGAATCATATATTTCAGCAATACTTCCAATACAACCTCTTTCATTAATTTCTTTTGAAAATGTTTCTGTAACACTTTGTATAAATTCTTCTAATTGTTCATTATATTTTTTCTTACCAGTCCTACTTTCTGTAGCAAATCTTTTCAAACAATTATAATATAGTCCTAACAACCATGTCCATGTAATTCCTTGATGATAGCTAAAATCTCTTTTAAAACTATTTCCTTCATATATATCTATATAGTTTTCTTCTCCTTTTGCTAAAGTTTTTAGTCCATATTTATTTAACAATTTTTTTGTTACTGTTTCAAACATTTCTTTTGCTTCTTTTGAATTTACATCTAACACAGGATATGACAAGCTTAATGCAAATAATTGATTTGGTCTAACTTTTCCATCTTCAAGTACATCATATAAACATTTTTTTGATTTATTATAAAATTTTTCTCTAAAAGATTTTTTACACTTATTTGCCATTCTTTCATATTTTTCTTTTTTGCTCTCATCTTTTTGATATTCAGCTAATTCTACCATAACTTTTAGAGCATTATACCACATTGCATTTATTTCAACAGGTTTGCCATTTCTAGGTGTTGCAGGAATTCCATCATATTTTACATCCATCCATGTATTTTGTGTATATGGTGTTCCTGAAACAATAAGTCCATCTGTGTCTAAATAAATATTATTATCATCTATATCTATTCCTATTGAATAATTTTTAATGATATGTTCCAAATTTTGATATATTTCATTCATAATAAAATCATAATCTTTTGTATATTCTATATATTTCTTTACTTGCTCAAATAATAATAATGATGCATCGACACTATTATATAATGGTCTATAATCATCCTCACTATATGAATTTGGTACTAAACCATATTTTATATCTCTAACACAACTCCTTAAAACTTTTTTAGCAACTTCATATTTTTTTGTAACTAACAAACAACCTTCAAATGAAATTAATGTATCTCTCATCCAATCTAAAAACCATGGATATCCTGCAATCATTGAATATGTATTAAAAAATGGTCTTATTATAATAAAATTATCTATTGCTATCAAAAATTGTTTTATTAATTTATCTTTTTGTTCCTCTTCTTCAGTTTTATCCTCTTTTGAAATGTCAATTAATTTTGATTTTGCAAATTCTTGATTTTGTCTTACAATTTCATTTGTTATAATTGCTCTAGCATCTAATTCTTCAATATTTTCTTCTAATGAACAAATTACTGAAATCTCTTTTTCTTCATTTGGTTCTATCTCTATTTCAAATCTTCCTGGTATTACATGATTTTCTTCTGCTTCAAATCCTCTTTTTTCTTCTTCTATATAAAACATATTTTTGAATGTATCATTATAATGTTCTATATAATTTCCTTCTGACAACATCATATATATTGGAACACCATTATCTATTTTAACTTCAAGTTTTGTTTTATTAATTTTTTGTTTCAAATCAAAAACATGGTCTTTATTCATTCCATGTGCATTTCTAAAATCCATTACAGGTGTTAATATTAATTTTGCTTTTTTGCTTCCATTTTTTACTTTATAAAAAATAGCAACTGTATTTTTAAAATGTTGCATACAAATTGCTTTAGTTATTTCCACATCACCAACTTTATATGCAAATATAGGTATATATTCTTTTATAAAGCATTCTTGATATTTATATCCATGTGTTATAAAATTTTTGCCTATATTTGTATATAAATCTGTTTTGTTTCCATTTATTTCTATACTTTCATCTAATTTTGATAATATTAATGTTCTTCTTGCTGGTGGCATAAGTGGGGCTATTAATAGACCATGATATCTTCTTGTATTTGCTCCTATAATTGTTGATGATGCAAATCCTCCAAGTCCATTTGTTATTACCCATTCTTTATTTAAGCCTTTTTCTAAATTTAAGTTTTCTTTTGCAAATTTCATTTTATTATTTGTGACTAAAATTTGCATAGTCCACAAATTTTAGTCACTTTCCTCCTCTATTTTTGATGATTTCTTCTGAATTTTTCATCAGATTCTCTAATAGATTGTATTCTATCACTATATTTTGAATTAAATTTACTTTTTCTAACAGATTTTTTATTTTTGTCTTGTTGTTTTCCTTGTTCTTTTTTCTCCATTTTGGCCTGCATTTTCTTTATTTTATTAATACGTTTATCTGATTTTAATTTTGCATTTAACATTACATATTCTGGGTCATCTTCTCTATCTTCATATTTTAAATCATTACATATTAATTTTATTGCAGATTCTGCTACCATATATGGATCATGTCTAACTTTTCCATCAATTATTGTAGAAATATTTTTCTTAATAAACTTAATCTTTTTGATTTTAGGATCATTTAGATTTTGTTCAACTAAATCTGCTCCTTCTTTGTTATATTTTTTTATGTATTCTGGAATAACTTCTCCTGTATCATAAATACAATAATCTATTAATCCTTCTCCACAATGTTCTATTATTGCTTTTATATGGTCTGCAACAGAATAATTATCTGTTTGACCAAATTCTGTCATAATATTATTTATATATATTTTTATTGCTTTACTTTCTTTTATTGCCTTTGCAACACCATTTACTAGCAAGTTTGGTATTATATTTGTATATAAACTTCCAGGCCCTATTATTATACTATCTGCTTCTCTTATTGCTTCTAATACTCCTTCTGCTGGTTTGCAATTTGATGGTTGTATATATACTCTATTTATTCTTGTCATATTATCAGATACAACTTGTGGTATCATATCTTTATTTTCAACAACATATCCATTTTCTAACTCTGCACATATATTCATTTCTGTATTTGTTACTGGAAGAATCTTTCCTGTAATATTAAATATCGAATTACTTTTTTCTATTGCTTTTACATCATTTCTAAAAACTTCTTTCATTGCTGTAAAATAAATATCAGAAAATTTTAATCCTCTTAATTCTGGATTTATCATTTCATGATTCATTAATCTTCCAATATCTTCTTTTCTTTCTGGTGCCAGTGCTACTATACTATCTTTTATATCTTCTAATGGTAAGGCTGTTTGTAATCTTCTTCTTGAAAGTGTTTGTTCTTTTCCATATTCTGATACTGCTACAATTGCCGTTATATTATTTGTATATCTTTTCATTCCTGTAAGCACTGTATTTAGTCCTGCTCCTCCACCAATTACTACTACTTTAGGCCCTTTTTCATATATCGTTCTATCAAAAATTAATGAATTTACATTTACATTTTTTTTATTTTTCATTCTGTCATCTGTTGCTTCTATAAACAATTCCATATTTCTTTTGTTTAACATTATAAGTCCTATAACTATACAAACAAATCCAATTGCAAATATTACAACTACTTTTCCAGCTTCTGAAAATTGCATTTCTTTTTGTACTAGTATATCAGATATTCCATAACATGTAAGTATTATTCCTATTAATATTAAAAACATCCATCTCTTCATTTTCGAACTTGATTTTAGCCAATGCATTATTCCCTTCATTTTTATACCTTCCTTTTAATGTATTATTTCTATCTCTGTTTCAATTTCTTTTCCAAATTTTTCGTAAACTTTTTGCTTTATATATTTAATTAATTCTTCAACATCTTTAGATGTTGCATTTCCTTTGTTTATTATGAATCCTGCATGTTTTTCAGATACTTGTGCTCCTCCTATTTGATATCCTTTTAATCCACATTCATCAATTAATTTTGCTGTTATAAAATCTGTTCCTCTTTTAAATGTACTTCCCGCACTTGGATATTCTATAGGTTGCTTTTCTTTTCTAAAGTTGGCATATTCTTGCATTTTTGCTTGTATTTCTTCTTTATTTCCTTTGTTTAATTCTAATTCAGTTTCAACTATAATATATTCATTGTTAGCAAACATACTATTTCTATATTCAAATTTTGCTTGTTCATTATTTATCTTATGTATCTCACCATTTCTATCAATATATGTTACTGTTTTTACTATATCTTTCATCTCAGAGCCATGTGCTCCAGCATTCATTCTAATAGCTCCACCAATTGTTCCTGGTATTCCACTTGCAAACTCAAATCCTGAAATCTCTTTATTGGCTAGTTTTTGTGCTAATTCGCCTAGTTTTACACCAGCTCCTACTGTTATTTTAAATTTATTATTTATTTCTTCTATTTCTAATTTTTTTATTTCTATTTTTAATACTATTCCTTTTATTCCTTCATCACTAACTAGTAAATTACTTCCATTTCCTAAAATAAAAGTTTGAATATTTTTTTGCTTTATATATTTTATTATTTTTGTTAATTCTTCTAGTGTTGAAATTTTTATTAAAACTTCTGCTTCTCCTCCAATTTTAAATGATGTATATTTTTTCATTTGTACATTTTGCAAAATTTTTTCTTTTGGAATTATTTTTTCTATTTCATTTATATTCATAAATTAATTCCTTTCATAAATATTGCTAATTAAAACGTGTATATACAGGATCACCATTAATATAGTATTTTGTATCTATATTCATTACTTCTCCCGTTTTATAGCATACAATATATCTAAATGTGATATCTGACAAGTCTAACATTTTGTAATCATCATTAGCATAATTATTATCACCTTTGCTTCTTAACCAATAATACTTATTCTGTTTTTCGGCATCTGGTAAGAAGGCAATATTTCTATTTACCAAATTAAATTTAAAATCGATTATTTTAGAATCATTTTCACTTGTAATTGGTGTTCCAACTAAATATTTTTCGTCATTATATATCTTATATTTAGTATAATTTTCTAATACTGCATGTTGAACTGTTTCCAATTCTATTTTTATTCTTTTTTGTTTTGATTCCTGTATTGAAATAACTCCAGAATATACTGTAACAGATGCAATCATTAGCATAACAATTACCATAATAGCTAACGCGATTAATGTGACACCATTTTCATTTTTTTTCATTTGAATATTTCCCTTCTTAAATCTTTGTTGTTATATTATCATTTTTTTCCTATTTTTACAAGATTTTTTAAGAAATCTCTTTGTTTTTTCTCAAATATGTAGTATAATAGAAATGTAGTGTTTTAATTCAAAATTAAATTAATATTTATAAGAGCTTTTCAGCTAGAATGGAGGGTTTTATGTGGCAAATATGGTTAATAGCATCAGGAATATTTTTTATCTGTGAAATAATTACTGTTGGTTTCTTAGTTTTTTGGCTAGGCATCGGCGCTTTAATTGCAATGCTTGTTAGTTTCTTCACTTCAAATATTATTGTTCAAATGTCTGTATTTGTAATATCTTCTGGATTATTAATTTTTGCAACAAGACCACTTGTTAATAAAATAAGTAAAAAAGATGTTGTTCCAACTAATGTTTATTCTTTAATTGGAAAAAAAGCAATTGTTACAGAAAGCATTGATTGTACTACTGGAAAAGGTCAAATTAAATTTGAAGGTGAAGTTTGGTCAGCCAAAAGTAAAGAACAAATAAATATTCCAGCAGGTAGTGAAGTTGAAATTGTTTCTATAGAAGGTGTAAAAGCATTTGTTAAACCATTAAAAATAAATTCTAATGTAGAGGCTTAATCTTTAATATTTATATTGTTTTTAATATTATTATATATATTACCTAAGAAAAAAATTATAAAAAAATTATATATAGGCAATTTAGAATTGCCAAAAGGAGGAAATTATGTGGTTTTTAATTGTACTACTTGTTATAATATTAATTATAGCATTCAAATCAATTAAAGTTGTTAGACAATCTGAGGTTTATATTATTGAAAGATTAGGAAAGTTTCACAAAGTTGCTGATGCCGGTCTTACAATAATTATTCCATTTTTTGATCATGTTAGAAGTGTTGTTAGTTTAAAACAACAAACAATGGATGTTCCGCCTCAAGGAGTTATTACTAAAGATAATGTTACAATAACAATTGATACTGTTGTATTTTATCAAATAACAGATCCAGCAAAAGCAGTTTATGAAATTCAAAGCTTAAAGAAAGGTATTGAATATCTTGCAATTACAACAATACGTGATATTGTCGGTAAAATGGACTTAGATGAAACATTTAGTTCAAGAGATGGAATAAACTCTCAATTAAGAACAATACTTGATGATGCAACAGATAGATGGGGATGTAAAATAGATAGAGTTGAAATAAAAGATATTACTCCACCTGCTGATATTAGAGATGCAATGGAAAAACAAATGAATGCAGAAAGAAATAAAAGAGCATTAATTCTTGAAGCAGAAGCTCAAAAACAATCTGCTGTTACTATTGCAGAAGGTAAAAAACAAGCTGCTATCCTTGAAGCTGAAGCTGATAAAGAAGCTAAAATTCGTAGAGCTGCCGGTGAAGCACAAGCTATTAAAGAAGTTGCTGAAGCCAAAGCTAAAGAAATTGCAATGGTTTATGATGCAATAAAAACTGCTGATCCAGATGAAAAACTTGTTCAAATCAAGTCTCTTGAAGCTCTTGAAGAAATTGCTAAAGGTGATGCAAATAAAGTATTTATTCCTTTTGAAGCAACAAGTGCATTAAGTAGTTTAGGAGCTGTAAAAGAAGTTTTTAAAGATGATAAAAAATAATAATTAGAAAAAGACCTCAATATTAAAATGAGGTCTTTTATTTTAAATATGGTTCTATATGAATAATAGCTTTGTACACATTATCTAATTTTATCATATCTTTCTCAAGTTTATCTGCTAATTTATGACTTTGAAATGTTGTCATATTTCCATCAACAGCTATTGTTAAAAACAACACATATTGATATCCAACAGGTGCTGATGAAATATCATTTATAGCCTTTATTTCTTTATATGTATGTAACACATTTAATATAGTATCTTTAGTTTTTTCATCAATTGATCTATCCATTAATATATTATAACTTTCTATAAATATTTCTACACCTGTTTTACATATCCAAGCAGATATTCCAATTCCAACTATTCCATCAAACCATTGTATTCCTTTTAAAGATAATAGTACAGAAATTAATGTAAATGTTGTTATTATGCAATCATTTCTATGATCTTCCATACTTGCTTGTAATAAAATATTTTTACATTTTTTATAAGATAATTTCACATAAATATATAAACACAATTTAGTTATAATTGTTGCAATACATACGACTACAAGCCACCACGAAAATTTTAATTCACTTCCATTTATTAAACTTTTACATGCATCTATTATTGTTTTTATAGATACAAATATCATTGATATTGATATAAAAAGTGAAAAAATATATTCTGCTTTTCCATGTCCAAAATTATGGTCATCATCACGTGGTACACTTGCAATTTTATTTCCTATTGATGTCATTATTGATGCAAATATATCTCCTGCACTATTTATACTATCTGCTATCATAGCTTGGCTTTTTGTTGAAAATCCAACAATTGCCTTTATTGAAAGTAAAAATATATTTCCTATTATTCCAAATAGTCCTACTCTTTTGGTTATTTCAAATCTATTTTCAGCTTCTTTCATAATGTTTCTCCTCTTTTTTATAAGTATATTTGGTTATTATATATTTTTACTTTAAATTTTGCAATAGGTTTATCTAGATTTATTTACACCTAATATTCCTCCAAACATTCCACAAACTATCCCAGATATAATCATTACAATTGATTGCATTGATAATGCAAATTTTTGATTCATTATGCTCGAAAGTAAATATATACTTATTAAATATATTCCTCCTACTATAGCTCCATTTAATAATCCGTTTCTTTGAATTTTTGAGTTTGATATTGTGCTACCAATAAATATGCTAATTGCCGTTATTACTATTATTGTTGGTGTTATAAAATTTTCACTTATGTTTGTATATGTTAAAATTATTGAAAATATTAACAAAAATATTATCGTTGTTATAAATGATATTATAATTCCTTTTATAATATTTGAAATTGATGTTGTCATTTAATCACTCCTTTTTATTAATATATTAATTTATATTTTTAATATTCATAAAAAAGACCATTCTGTCTGTTAAACAGAATGATCTTTTTTGGTGTTCTTTTCTAAGCTAATTTAGCTTAAATTTGCTACTTACTTTTTCCAAATGGTTTCAAGAGGTGCGCCATACCCACAAGAAACCTCAACTTTATCAGGAGTAATCCTCATATGCGTTTTCCAAGGAAAATCAAGCATAGAATCAAGCTTAAGTTCCTTCGAAGCTTCCATAAGTAACTGACATGCATGGTAATCCACATCAAGTGAACAATAACCATACTTCTTAACCTGTTCTTTATTGCCTTCTGCCAAAACTTTTTTAAACTTTTTGACAGATTTTTCAGAACGACCTTTATTTTTTCGCGTTGCTGTAAGGATTGCCAAAGTTGCCCCTAAATCCTCACCATTATCATGTTTAGGACTTGCAATTGCTTTGGTCCACCATTCAACTGCAATGGTAACATATTCAGGATATTCTCCTTCAATTTTAGGATTAATCTTCTTAGGAGGATCAATATTAAAGGCCCCTTTACATCCCTCACGGAATCTCTCAGCAAATTCAGGCTCTGCAATCTCATCAATCACCTGAGGGAAATAAACTGCCTGGGCAAGAACCTGAGACTTTTTATCAATCAGGTATTGAGGAAGTTTTCCATTATAATCAGTTGCAAAACCAGACTTTCCATTTCTAATGTCATCCACAACACATGCATACATCAAAAGCATGCCTTCAGGATTAAGTTCATCATTTACCACAGTCGCCATATAGCTTGTGAATTCGTTCAATTCCCGAGACATTTCTACATTTTTGCAAGCATCTGCCAGTTTCTGACGCACATTTTTCATAATCATTTTTTCTACTCCTTTATTAAGTTGTAAATGTTCGTAGCTAATAAAAATTACTAGCTTATTTATTATATATCATTTTACATAAAATGTCAAATGATATATTTCTATTTATGTTTCACTATTCCATTCAATTGCCCTATCCCCATATCTATTTCCCCAGGGGGCTCCTGCTATACTTTCTTTTTCTTTTTTTATTACTATCTTCTTTAAATTATTAGTTGATTCAAAACAATTTGTACCTATCACTGTTACTTTTGATGGTATCTCTATTTCAACAAAACCATTACAACCTGCAAATGTACCATTTCCTATTTTTGAAACTGTGCTTGCTAATTTTATATTTTTTATACTTCCTCTTGACTGAAAAGCGTTATCTCCTATTTCTACTACTCCTTCTGGTATTTCAACCTGTTGTAAATTTTTTGTACATTCAATAACTTTTGTTTTATCTTTATTATATAGCAATCCATCAGCCCATATATAATAATTATTTTTCTTCATTTCTAAATCTAAATCACATGCATAAAAGGCATATCTATTTATATTATTTATATTTTCTCCTATTACTACCTTTTTTACATAAGAAGTGTATATAGCATATGCAGATAATTCTTTAACTGATTGTGGTAATTTTATTATCGAAGCTCTTGCATTTTTAAATGCTTTTGGGCCTATAGTTGTAACACCATCTTCTAATATAACCTCACTACCTTTTGAAAAATACATATATAGTATTTTTTTATCTTTACTATATATAGCATCATTACTTACTATATATTTAGGATTATCTGTTGCAATTTCTATTTCATCAACATTTGATGTAAAAAAATCTACTTCTATATAATTTACACTTGATGGAATAACAACTTTTTTTATTTTATTATTTCTTAATAAATTTGCTCCCAATGTTGTTATTCCCTGAGGAACTATAAATGTTTCAATATTAACTGCAGATTCTGATAAATAATAAATATTAGTTCTATTTTTATTAATTAACATGCCATTTTCATAAACAAATCCGGATCCATCTTTTATATTTATTTCTTCGATAGAATTTGAACCATAAAAAACATTATCAGATATTGAATTTAATGTTGATGGAATTACTAACTTTTTTAATGCTGAACAATTTGCTATTCCACCTGCTCCAATATATGTTACCCCTTCTGGAATATTCAATTCTACTAAAGCTCTACAACTATGAAACATTTCATAACTTATTTGTTTTATTTTTTTACAAAGCATAATATTTGTCAAATTAGAACAATTATAAAATGCATCACTTCCAATATCTGTTACTGTATCAGGAATTACTATAGATTTTAGATTAGTACAATTAGCAAATGCAAAATCTCCAATTTTAGTTACTCATTTTCCACTCTTAGTTTGAAATTCAACTTCTTCTATTGTATTATTTCCATTAAAAGCATTTTGTTTTATTTCTTTTACTGTATATGGAATTATTACTTTTCGTAACACTATTCCGTCTGATGCAGTATTAGCAAAAGCTCCTTCACCTATTGTTATTACAGTATCTGGTAATTCTAATGTTCCATTTGTATCTATTAATAATAAATTTCCATTTGATGATATTAATTCTCCATCTTCACTTATTTCATATGGATTAACATTAATCCCTAAACTTCTAGCAATCTCTATTTCTGTTACATCTTTTGTATCTAATATTGCTTTTCCTTTTTTTATTTCTAATCTTTTTAAATAATCATTTTTCATTTGGGGACATATTGTTTTTATTGTTCCAGTTTCATTTTCATTTTGAGTATTATATCTCAATGTATTTTTTCCAGAAAATAAACTTTCCTCATCAAATTCTTCATTTTCCATTTTTTTATCTGCTATAAATAAATCTATTTGTTCTTTATATGCTGCTAATTCATTTTTGGTTTTTGAGTGTTTTGCCTGTGTTGTTATTCCACTATTTCCTGTTAATGCTGATATTGTTACTCCTGCTAGTATCAACATTATTATTATTGTTACTGCTAGTGCTATTAATGTTATACCATAATTATTTTTTTTCATATATTCCTCCATAATCTTTTGTTTATTTAAATTATAAAACAATTTTCTTTAAAGCACAATAGAACATTTTGTTTTATTTTATAATCTTTTAGTTTTATTATTGAAAGGATTTTATATATGGAAACTAGAATAAGAAACTTAAGATAGGATAATGATTTTATTCAAAAAATAGTAGTGTTGACTACTTGTTATATAGAACAGATAATCCCAAATCATATTCAAAATCTTCATCTAATACTAAACAGTCTCTTTAATTTGCATTTTTAAGTAATATATGCTATAATTGTAATGTATTTGTAATTTTAGAAAATTTCTCTAATAACAAGACATTAAAAGAGGTGTTAAATATGACATTAATTATAATAATATATATATTAGTTTTTGCAATATTTGCATTATGTGGATATGCAGTAATGCAAATAAAATTAGCCGGAATGAATGTTAAAGACTTTTGGAGCTTTATTGAAGCTAACCAAATTTTAGATAAATTATATGAATTTTCTCAAAAATATAAAACTCTAAATAAACAACAACAAGTTGTTTATTTAATGGAAGCTGAAAAAGTTTTTACTGCATTTGATAAAATTCCTGATATCATTTGGGAAGATGAATTTAAAAAATATGATGAAGTTCTAAAAAAATATAAAGAAATAAAAATGGAAAGATGGATATCAAATTAAGATAACCATCTTTTTATTTTATAATTTGAATATAAATTCTTTACCTCTAACAATATTTTCTTGTAAAATTTCTTCTGAGAGCCTATCTTCTACTAATTCTTGAATTTTTCTTCTTAAAGGTCTTGCACCATAATTTTTATCAATTTCACTATTTGCAATAACTTCAGCCACAGAATCATCAATTTTAATAAAATACTTCTTTTCTTCTAATCTTTTTTCAATTTGTTTCAACATAATTTCTGCTATATCAACAATTTCACTATTTTTTAATTTATGAAATACAATTATCTCATCAATTCTATTAATTAATTCTGGTCTAAATTCTTTTTTTAATTCTTTAATTATTTCATTTTTGCTTTCATCATATTCTCTTTTTTCTCCACTTCCAAATCCTAGATTTTTTCTATCAGTAATATATCTTGCGCCAATATTAGATGTCATTATAATAATTGCATTTTTAAAATCAACTTCTCTTCCTTGTGTATCTGTAAGTCTACCATCTTCTAAGATCTGTAATAATAAATTCATTACATCTGGATGAGCTTTTTCAACTTCATCAAATAATATTAATGAATATGGTTTTCTTTTAACTTTTTCAGTTAATTGACCTCCATCATCAAAGCCAACATATCCAGGAGGTGCTCCTATTATTTTTGATACAGAATGTGGCTCCATATATTCGGACATATCTAATCTTATCATATTATCTTCATTGTCAAATAAATTTTCTGCCAATGCTTTACATAACTCCGTTTTTCCAACTCCTGTAGGCCCTAAAAATAAAAATGAGCCTATTGGTCTTTTGGGATCTTTTAAACCTATTCTGCCTCTTCTTATTGCTTTTGCTACTGCTTCTACAGCTTCATTTTGTCCAATTACTCTTTTGTGTAAATTTTTCTCCAAATTTTTTATTTTTTCATTATCATCTTCATTTAATCTTTGTACAGGTATTCCTGTCCATTTTGATATTACTTCTGCTATATTTTCTTCTTTTACTTCAACAATATCCCTTATCTTGTATTTTTCCCATTCACTTGAACTTTGACCAAGTTTTATTCTTAATTCTTTTTCTTTATCTCTTAATTTGGCTGCATTTTCAAATTCTTGATTATAAATTGCATCTTCCTTGTCTTTTTCTATTTTCTCTAATTCTTCTTGCAATTTCTTTATTTCATCTGGTTCTATATATTTTTTTATTCTTATTTTTGATGATGCTTCATCAATCAAATCGATTGCTTTATCTGGTAAAAATCTGTCTGTTATATACCTTTTTGAAAGAGTTACAGCTGATTTTACTGCATCATCTGTAATTTTTACATTGTGATGTGCTTCATATTTATCTCTTATTCCTTTTAAAATTTCAATTGTTTCCGCTTCTGTTGGCTCATCAACTTGAATTGGGCTAAATCTTCTTTCTAATGCTGAATCTTTTTCTATATATTTTCTATATTCTTCTACTGTTGTTGCTCCTATTAATTGAATTTCACCTCTTGCAAGTAATGGTTTTAAAATATTTGCTGCATCTATTGCACCTTCTGCAGCTCCTGCTCCAACTATTGTATGTATTTCATCAATAAATAATATTATATCTCCTGCTTTTCTAACTTCTCCTAATGCCTTTTTTATTCTTTCTTCAAAATCTCCTCTATATTTTGTTCCAGCTACCATTCCTGAAATATCAATATTTATAATTCTTTTTTCTTTTAAATTTTGCGGTACATCTCCTATTGCAATTTTTTCTGCAAGTCCTTCTACAATTGCAGTTTTTCCAACACCAGGTTCTCCTATTAAACATGGATTATTTTTGGTTCTTCTAGACAATATTTCAATCATTCTTTCTACTTCTTTTTCTCTACCAATTATATTATCAAATTTTCCTTCTTCTGCTTTTTCTGTTATATCTTCTCCAAATTGATTTAATGTTGTTGTTTGTTGACTCTTTGATTTGCTCTTTGAAATATCTTTATTTATCTCATTATCAATTTCTTCTTCATTTATAACTTTTGCTACTTCATTGTAAATTTGAGGTATTTCTACATTTAACTCTAGAATTATTTTTATTGCAATACAATCTCCTTCTTTCATAAGTGCTAATAATAAATGTTCTGTTCCTATATAATTATACCCTATCCTTTTAGCTTCAAGAAAAGCATTTTCTAATACTCTTTTACTTCTTGGAGTAAATCCTAGAGATTCTTTTATTTCTTTTCCATGTCCTAACATTTCTTTTATCTCTTTTAAAACTTTTTCAGAAGTTACACCTTTATTTTGTAATACTTTTGATGCAATTCCTTCTCCTTCTTTTACTAATCCATATAATATATGTTCTGTTCCTATGTAATTATGTCCTAATTCTATTGATATATCATTTGCTATTTCTATAACTTTTTTGGCTCTATTTGTAAATTTATATATCATCTTTTGTCCTCCTTCTTTTTGGTCATATTTGATAATTCTTTTGCTTTTTCTTTTTGACTACTTGGCTGTAACCATGCAAAATATGAACACACAAATTCTCCATATTTATCAACATCTTCATTTTCATCTATATGTTTCTTATCCATAAACTTTCCTCCTAAAACAAAGCGACATAGTCGCTCTTTGTTTTGGCCCGATTTGAGTTTTCGACTAAAAGAATAAAATCTCAAAGGGCTAGCAATTGTAGCTTTTATATACTAGGAAGTTCAAAGAACTTTCCTAGTATATAAAAAAGACACTACCTTTATATAAGGTATGTGCCGTTTTTTCATTTTTTATTCAATTATTCTTTTATTCCAAATAAGAATTTTACAATTCCTCTCAAGCATTTTGGGACTTTTTTTACTACAATAGTCATATGTACCTCCTTCTTAAGCTTTTAGCAGAGTAACCATAATATTCCCACTAATATTACTATCACTCCTATCAAAAATAACCATCCTGTAATTGGAAGGAATAATACTAGTAAGATTCCTATTCCTAAACCTACTAAACATACTCCAAATGTCTTTTTTAAGATTTTCATTATGATTTCCTCCAACTTATTTATATATTATATTAATCTTATTTAATTTTGTGATTTATTATGTAATTTCAATTCATATTATTAAACCTATTATAATATTATTAAATCGAAAGGTTATTATGTATGAAAAAACTTAAAATTTTTATTTTTAACACTTTAATTTTATTATTTAGTTCTGTTATTCTACAAGTTATTGCTACATTTTTTAGTGTATATATTTCTAATACAATTGGTGAAGAAGCTGTTGGAGTTTTTTCATTAGTAATGTCTGTTTATCTATTTGGTATAACTCTTGCTTCTGCTGGTATTAATATTGCTTCAACTCGAATAGTCTCTGAAGAATTAGCCGCAAATAATGAATTAGGTAGTAAAAAAGCTGCTAGTAGATGTATATTTCTTAGTCTTATTTTTGGTTGCTGTGCTAGCCTGATTTTTTTTATTTTTGCTGATTTTATTACCTTAAAATGTCTACATAACAGAGTTAGTAAAAATGTTATTTATTTAATTTGTATTGCCTTACCTTTTATTGCTATGTCTTCTGCCATAAATGGATATTTTACAGCCGTAAGAAGAGTTTATAAAAATGCTCTTTCTAAGTTTTTTGAGGAATTCGTTAAAATTGTTTGTACTGCATTTTTACTTAGTTTAATTATGCCTAAAGGTATTGATTATGCTTGTTATTCTTTAATTTTGGCAGATGTAATTTCTGAAGTACTTTCATTTTTCGCTTTATATATTTTTTATAAATATGATAAAAGAAAAAATTTACTTGAATCTAGATATAAAGATATTGATTCATATACTAAAAGAATTTTGAGAATTACTATTCCTGTTGCCCTTACATCTTATTTACGTTCTGGGCTCTCTACTTTTAAGCAGTTAATAATTCCCTCTAGTCTACAACGAAGTGGCATGAATTCATCAAATAGTTTGATTTCTTATGGAATTGTAAATGGTATGGCTATGCCTATTATAATGTTTCCTGTAATACTCGTAACAAGTATTAGTAGTTTATTAATACCTGAATTTTCAAGATTATATGTTGAAAAAAATAACGCTAAAATTAAGAGTATTTCTATTATTATTTTAAGTTTTACTCTTATTTTTGCAATATTTATTACTATTTTTATATTTACTTGTTCGAATTTTTTGAGTAGTGCTATTTATAAAAAAATTGAAATTGCTAAATATTTACGTATTCTTTCACCTTTAATTATCATAATGTATCTTGATATTGTTATTGATGGCATTTTAAAAGGCTTAGATGCTCAGGTTAGTGTTATGGCTATTAATGTTATTGATTGTATTATTAGTATTGGTTTTATTTATTTTTTTGTTCCAATACTTGGTTTTAGTGGATACATTATTTCTATTTTTATCAGCGAAGTTATTGATTTTACTCTTAGTGGACTCAAATTATTACATATATTAAAAAATTTAAAAGCTAATTCAAATTAATTGAATTAGCTTTTTCTTTAATTTAATTTATCATCTACTTTATAAGTTCCATTTGAACTTTCAATATATCCAGCTCCAGATCCAATTCCAAAATAATCATTATATTTTATAGTTCTATAATTATTTCCTAATTCACTGATTAGCTCTTTTGCATTTCTAGCTCTTATCTTATTATATTTTGAATTTCCATTCTTTGAAGCATTTCTTATTTGTTCAATATTATATCCTAATTGTGCATATATTATTGATGTGTTATTTGCTTTCCATTCTTCTGTTTGATTTTCTTCATTTGTTATATAACTTCCATTATATGCTTTTATTGTACAATTACTAGAAACTGTGATATTTCCTCCATTACCAGCTGTTCCACCAGAACCACCTCTATAGTCATCACTAGTGTTTTTATCTGCTCCACTTCCACCTATAAAACTTCCTGATGTAGTATTTCTATCTCCAGTTTCAAAATAAGCTCCTCCTGCATCATAAGAACTCTTTTTACCTGATGAACCATTTTCTCCTCTTGCACCATTGGCTTCTCCTCCTCCACTAGAGAATCCACCACCACCTTCTGCAGTATCTCCAGCGCCTCCTCCGGCACCTCCTCCACCAATTCCAGCAGCAGGATATCCGCCTCCGGCCTCCACCTCCACCAGCTCCCATTGTTGGTGTTGCATTTCCGCCGTTACCGCCTTTTCCTCCATATGCATAAACTGTAACTGTATTATATATATTTACTTCTCCGCAATTTTCTCCTTTTTCTCCATCTTTTGCAAAGCTCCATTGTGTGTCTCCACCTTTTCCACCGTTTCCACCAATTCCAGCACCAGCGCCTCCGCCACCAGCACCACCATAATCATATTTATTGGTTGGACATGTTCCACCATCTCCGGCATTTCCTCCAATTGCTTTTAAAATTCCACTTCCTTGTATATTCAATGTTGCTCCTTCTGGTACATGTATTCCTGCATATGCTCCAACTCCTCCTGAAAGTTCTGTTGGAGAAGTTCCATTTCCAGATTTTGTTGCATATCCACTATCTACCGTCATAGTAGCATTATTACATATATAAAGATTAAGTGTTGCACCACTATGAATATCTATTGCACTTCTAGACATTCCTGTATTAGTTAGTGACATATCTTGTGTTACATACATTGTTACATTTCCACCCAAAATTTCAAGATTAAATGGATCATTAATTTCATCAAAAAACATCAGTGTTGACGCTTCTCCTTCGTTAAGTCTAAATTTCATTGAATTATCATTTAATCCATAAAACTCATCTCTTGTTACTACTGTTACACCCGGTATTATTTCTCCTAATTCTGTTCCCATTTCTGTTACTGTATAGAAATCATTTTCTCTACTAACAAAGAAATATCTTTCATCTTTCTTTATTACCATTTTTAGTTCGTCATCTATCATATAAAATCTAAATTCGTCAATTTCACCGCTTCTCACTTTTGACTCTAAGTATTGTGAAATTGTTTCTTCATCTTTATCTCCTATATTGTAATCCATAAACATTAATTGTAATGCTTCTGTTGTCTGAGCTCTTTCTTGATCTTCTTTTGCTTTTTTTGCATTTGTCATAATACCACTATTTCCTGTTAATGCTGATATTGTTACTCCTGCTAATATTAGCATTATTATTATTGTTACTGCTAATGCTATTAATGTTACCCCTTTATTTTCTTTTGTTTCCATCTTTTCTCCTTTTTAATTAAGTAATATACTTAATGATTTGTAGGAATGGTGTAATATAACAGTTCTAATATTTTTCTAAAAAAATAAAAAATAGTTTCAGCTAAATTTATATTTTATAAGTATTGATAAAAAAAGCCTTTATTGTTATAATTTATTTATAAATAAAATCATTAAGTATATTACTTAAGGACATTTATAAAAAAATACACATAAATTTTTATAAAATTCATGTGCTTTTTTATTTTATTCAAAAAATTCTATAACAGAATGTAATTTTGTATCATCTTCACTTTTTACACAAATAACGTGTGTATTATTTACAAAAGAATATTTACATTTTACTGTTTCACCTAATTTAATTTCTTTCTTATAAGAAATTTTAAAATTATTAAACTCTTTTTCATTATCATATACCTCATCTGGTAAAGCTTCATTTGCCAAGTCTAGATAGTTTATATTGTGCATATGATGATTTACATCAATATCTCCTCTTTTTACAGTATATTTTGATTCTCGTTCATAATTATCTAATTCTTTAATTTTATCAAATGTTTCATCTTCAAATACACATTTATTAGACTCTGGTTGATATTTTGACAATATTTCATCAGTAATTCTCTCCATTTTTCCTGTTTCAATATTAACTAAAACCCACCTTGAGATTGCCTTTACTATTACATTTCCCTGTTCATCAACAACTTCAAAGTCACGATATGCATAATATTTTAGTCCCTCTTTTGACCATGTTCTTGCCAATATTTTTTCTGCATAATTAGGTCTTCTTATAACTTGTACTTTCCAATCTAACAAAATCCAAGTTAAATGTGTTTTATCCATTGTTGGAATTCCATATCCAGCAATATTAGAATGTACTCCTCCAATATCCTCTAAAATGCCTAATAATGCTTTATTTGTTATTTTATTTTCTTTTCCTATTTCTGACAATTTAACGTAATATTCTCTTTCTACTATCATCTTGCTCCTTCTTTCTTATAAAAAGGTGCTATTTAAGCACCTTTTATACATAGTCTTTTTTAATATCCTGGCTTTTCTAAAAGTCTAAACATATTTTTCTTGTATTTTTCAACACCTGGTTGATTAAATGGGTTTACCCCTAATAACATTCCAGACATTGCACATGCTTTTTCAAAAAAGTATATCAAATGCCCTATTGTTTCTTCTGATAATTTTGGCAACTCTAATACTATATTTGGAACATCGCCTGCTGTATGTGCTTCTATCGTTCCTTCCATTGCTTTTTTATTTACATAGTCTAATGTTTTTCCTGCTAAATAATTTAATCCATCTAAATTATCTTCTTCTTCTTTTAAGTCTATATCTGACTCCGACTTTTCAATTCTTATTACTGTTTCAAATAGATTTCTTCTACCTTCTTGAATATATTGTCCCATAGAGTGTAAATCTGTTGTAAAGTCAACACCTGCAGGGAATATTCCTAATTGGTCTTTTCCTTCACTTTCTCCAAATAATTGTTTCCACCATTCTGTAAAATAGTGCATTTTAGGTTCATAATTTACCAATATTTCTGTATTTTTATATAATTTATATAAAATATTTCTAACAACAGCATATTGATAGCATGCATTATATTTTAAATTTGAATCTTCATATTTTAATTGTGCTGTACATGCTCCGTCCATTAATCTATCTATATCTATTCCTGCAACAGCTATTGGTAATAATCCTACTGCTGTTAATACAGAATATCTTCCTCCAACATTATCTGGAATTACAAACTTTTCATATCCTTCTTCATCAGCTAATGTTTTTAATGCCCCTCTTTCTTTATCTGTTGTTACATATATTCTACTTCTTGCTTCATCTATTCCATATCTGTTTTCAAGAATTTCTCTAAAAATTCTAAATGCAATAGCAGGCTCTGTTGTTGTTCCAGATTTTGAAATTACATTTATTGAAAAATCTTTTGTTCCTAGTACTTCAATTAAGTCATTTACATAGTTTGGACTTAAATTATTTCCAACATATAATATTTGTGGAAATTTTCTTTGTTTTTCTGGTAACATATTATAAAATGTATTTGTTAAACTTTCAATAACTGCTCTTGCTCCTAAATATGATCCACCAATTCCTATTACAATTAAAACTTCTGAATCTTTTTGAATCTTTTGTGCTGATTTTTTTATTCTTTCAAATTCTTCTTTATCATAATTTGTTGGCAAATTCAGCCAACCTACAAAGTCTTTTTGATCATTTGTTCTTGAATGTAAGTCTTGATGTATTTGTTCTACTTTTTCTTTATACTGCATTATAGACTTTTGTTCTATTCCTGAATATTTTAAATTTAGTTTTAAATTCAACATATCTATTCCTTCCTTCTTTTGATTCTTATTTATTCCATTAGTAAATTATTCTTGTTTTAATTCATCTATGATTACTTTATAATCTGCAGCTTTTAATATTGCTGTTCCTGCAACTAATATATTTGCTCCTGCATTTTTTACTCTTTCTGCTGTTTTCAGATTAATTCCTCCATCTGCTTCTATATCTATTTCTAGGCTATTCTTTTCTGCATATGTTTTTAATTCATCTATTTTTGCAATCATATCTGTTATTAATGTTTGTCCACCTTTTCCTGGCTCAACAGTCATTATTAAACACATGTGTATATATGGTAAATATTCATATACCTTCTCTATTGGTGTTTCTGGTTTTATTGCAATTCCAACTCTTGAACCTTTTTCTTTTATTAAATTAATATTTTTCATTACTTCTTCTTTGTTTTTACAAGCTTCTAAATGAAATGTTATAATATTAGGCTCATCTGCAGAAAATACTTCTATTCCTGTTTCTACATCCTCTACCATTAAGTGTATGTCTAATGGTAAATTTGATATTCTTTTTATATAATTACTATATTCTATCATTTTATGATATGTATCTTGACTTACAAATTTTCCGTCCATTACATCTATATGAAAATAATCTGTTTTAGATTTTTCTAATAGCATAAATGTTTCTGCTTCATTGCCTTTTTCTACTGACAATATTGATGTTGATATTTCTACCATTTTATCATTTCCTTTCCTTTGGTATGTGTTTATTATATATTATTAAAATTATTTTGTCTAGAACTATATATAAAAAAACCTTTTTAAGCTAATGCAAGTTTATCAGCCCAAAAGGTTTATTATATAATAATTTATCTTACTTGATTTCAGGATTGTCTTTAAATATATCATCAACAATATCATTTTTATCATTAAACATTGTAACATATCCTTGTAAAGATTCTGCTTTTTGTTTTAAAATATCAACATCTGAATTAACATATATTTTAGCTTTCCCCTTACCATTTTTTGCTTCTTGCACTAAATTTGATACTGGCGAATTTCCGTCAAATGCTATAACTATTGACTTTCTTCTTTCAAAAATTTCATAATTAAAGCTTTTATATATTCCAAGCTCTTCAGTTTCAGGAGAAATACATATTCCAGATACATTTGCATCTAATAATCTGTTTTTTACTTTTTCTGTTACATTTTTTGGAACTATTGCATTTATTTCTATCTCCTTATTTAATTCTTTTGATATATCTACTAATGCTTTTTCATATCCCTGCATTTTATGTCCAATAACAAAATATACATTATTACTATTTACATTTTCTACAAATTTCTTTAATGTTTTAAGTCCTTCTTCTGTTGCTTTTGTTTCTCTTCCTTTTGTATTAAAACTTCCTCCTGCAATTATAATAGGTACTTTATCTATTGGAAGATTCTTAATCTTTGTTGCTAATTCTTTTTCAGAATCTAATTTTGTATTAATTCTTAATTCATCTTGATTTTCCGTTTCTTTCATATATTTATCTTCTTCTTCAAGTATTGCTTCTTTTATTGTTCTGCCAGAAAGAAACTTATCAAATTTTTCACTTTTTTGCATAAAATATATATTATTCTTAGTTGTTATTTCATCTTCAACTTCTCTCATTTTAGCAAATTCATCATCTGAAAGTTCTAATAAATTTTGGAGTGCTAATTGTTCATCAAATGTGTCTGAGCCATACATTCCCCCACCATCAGTTCCTTGAACACATTTTATACCATTTTTCAAAAATATTTTTATAGGATGATTTTTTAAATCACTTAAATTATTAAGTCTTACATTTGATGTTAATTGAAATTCTATTACAACTCCTGTATCTTTCATTAACTTTAAAAGTTCTTTTCCAGATTCTGTATTCAAATCTTCTGAGTATAATCCATGACCAATTCTGCATCTTGGCATTTCTTGTTCTTTTTCTAATGATTCTTTCACACACATTATAGATTTTCTAACATTATTTCTTAAACTATCATTTTCCCCTGCATGTATTCTTATTGTAAAATCTTTATCTTCTTCATTAATATATCTTACAATTTCTTTTATTGCTGGTTGTAAATCTGATATATCATTTATTTCTTCTCCGATAAAATCACTTCCAACTACATATGGACTTTTTGCAACAGCTCTTAGTACATTAATATTTTCTCTTAAATAGGTATTACTAGTTTTTTGATCTTTAATAATTGTTAATGGAATTCTTCTGATTCCTATTAAAAATCTAATTTGTACTCCTGTTTCTTTTTCTATTAAAGGCATTATTGAATGTATTTCTTCTAACATTTTTATTGCTGGTTCTCCATTTTTTGCTAAATCAGTATCTGTCATTTCTACATATTTTATTCCTTGCTTTTGGTACTCTCTAGCTATCCATAACAATTTATCTTGTCTTAATGTGTTATTTTTATATATGCTATTTGTTGTTTTATCTTTTAGCATTTGACATACATATTTTTTTATATCTATTTCTGGAATTTTGTTTATTAGTTCTTCTTTTAAATTTATTTTTTTCTGAGACTCAATTCCCTTCGCAAAAATATATCTATAAATATAACATTTCTCTAAATTAGTAAATACAGCTTGTCCATCTTTCATAATTGCCAAACTATTCCTTATTTTTTCAATATTATATTCTGCGTTCTCTAAATTATTTAATATAAAATCAGCAAAATTTATAAATGTATTGTCATCTATTTTTCTTATTTTATACTTTCCTTGTAATTTGCTATTTATAAATTGTTTTTCAACTTCTTCTCTTTGTTTATAAATCTTTTCTTCTTGATCTTTGCTAAGTTTTAAATTTAATTTTTTTATATAATATAATGGATATCTTATTTGATGTACTATTCCTAATGCAATTAAACAATCTGGAAATAAATTTGCATTCATATGTGTATGCAAATCTGTTCTGAATTTTGATTTTTTTAATATATATGTTTTTACGATTGTTTTTTCTATTGGCAAATTATAATTTTTTGTTTGTGACATAAATGTTTTGGTTATTGCTGGTATCTTTGCTTTTATTTCTATTCTGTCTTCATATATATTTGCAATCTTTATTCCACCTAATCTAAATATATATACTTCTTCATTGTTACTATTTATACTTGCAAGTATCTTTCCTATTATTATTTTCATATCTTTATTATTTTTTTGTATTTGAAGTCCACAAATTTTTGCTAAATTTGTTATTAGATTTCCTGTATTGTGATTTGGTGTTTCTAATATATATGTAATTTCATCGGCATCTGTTTTTTTTAAGTTAACAATAATATCTTTTTCTTTATCTAAATAAAATTTATTAATCATATTCTAATCCTTTCATAAAAAAGTATTAAAAAAAATTATATCATATTTTCTTTCATCTTGCAACGATTATGTAAAGTTTTTTACTGTTATATATATTATTCAAAAAATAAGAAAAGAATTCTAAAAAAATTCTTTTCTTATTTTTTCTTATCCTTAATATACGGATGTTATATGATACTCAACTTTTCCTGTTTTCACTTCTATATTTAAGAAATCAAACAGTTTTTTTAATGGTGCTTTATCTGTTAATTTTATTTTCTCCTCATATTCAACAACAATATACTGTTTTTCCTCTTTTTCTTCTTCAAAAACAAATGTTGTCATTGGCGAAATTTCGATTTTTTCACTAGAATAATAAATTTTTGTACCTTCATATTCATATTTTCTCCAAGAATTTGGTCCTTGGAAAAATACTAAACTGTAAATAAAGTACTCTATTAGTAAATTAATAAATACAATTATTACAATGTTTCTTATTTTTTCTTTAACTTCACTCCCAAATATTTTTTTATTAAATCTTCTCTTTTCTTCATTACTGATTTTTGAATTATTAACTAAAAAATAAATAATTAACAAAACTAATACATCAATTACCGAAACAATTAATCCAATTACTACTGCAGCTACCATAGTTGTTTTCCTCCAATTTTCTAATTGTAAATGTTGAATATCAATTCCAAAACAGAATTGCTATAATATTATACACTTACATTTACATGTTGTCAATTGATATGAGAAATAATAAAACCAAAAAGAGAGCTCTCTGAATTTTACTTCTTTGAACTCTCTTCTTGGTTACAGCTTAGCTGTTAACAGGTGCATAGGACTTCTTCTTGTATTCAATCATAATGTTTTTCCTCTCCGCCCTTTATTATTGGGCTTTGTGACTTTCGTCAGTTGTTTTCAGCTATGGCCGTTTGCCATGCTACTATTTATTATGGCATATTTTATGTAAAATTGCAAATATACGAAAAAAAGCACATAGAATATATATCTATGTGTTTTCAATATTACATTTTTTTCTAATATCTATTATTTTCTCATTAATTTTATCTACATTAACACCTTCAAAATTTTGTTTATCAGAAATATCATATTTTTCCTTTATTTCTATAATTCTGTTAACACTTCTATCAATTCTATTTTCTTTTATTTTTCCAGATTCAACTAATTGAACTATATTGTTTAACACACGTTGTTCTTCATCTTTATTAAATCTAAATACAATAATATCATTTCCCGCTTCAAACGCTTTTCTTACAGCTAAATCTGGTCCATAAAACAATTTTATAGCTCTCATTTTTAGATCATCTGTAATTATTAATCTATTATATCTAAATTTTTTTCTTATATATTTACAAATAAATTTTCTTGACAATGATGCTGGATATATTCCGGTCACTTTAGGAATTAATAAATGTCCTACTAATATTGCATCTGCTCCATTTTGTATTGCTTGTGAGAATGGGTACACATCTTCATCTTCAATTTTTTTCATTGGAATATTTATTACTGGCAAAAAATAATGTGAATCTTGTTTAGTTGCACCATGGCCTGGAAAATGTTTTACAACAGAAACAATATTATTTTTCTGTAATGCTTTCATCACGGCAATACCACACTCAGATACTTTTTCTTTATCATAGCCAAAACTTCTATCTCCAATAACTTTTTGTTTTTCATATCTTCTTAAATCTAATACTGGTGCAAAATTCAAATTAAATCCAGATTTGTATAATAACTCTCCTGTTATTTCAGAAGCTTCTTTTACTAATTTTTCTCCCCCAACATTTGCAATCACATTGGCAGAAGGTAAATTTTTCAACTCCTTTGGCATTCTATTTACTCTTCCACCTTCTTGGTCTATTGCTATAAATAATGGTATTTGATTATTTTTATTTAACTCTTTTAATTCTCTAATTAGTTTTAACATCTCTGAATATGTAGAAAAATTTTTTCTATATAAAATTACTCCACCAATTTTATAATTTATTATCATATTTTTAATTCGATCTGTTATGTAATTAGTATCCATACCAATCATAACCATTTGCCCTATTTTTTCTTTTAATGATAATTCTTTTGCTTTCATATTTATAACCCTTCCATTAATGCAAATTATTTTCTTGAAAAATAAATATCTGCACTTGGATTAGCTAGTTTTATTCTCTTATCTTCAAGAAGTTTCATAATTGTTAAATTAAGCTTTGTACTAAATGTTAAGAATTTATCATAATCAACAATACTTGTATATAAAAATACTTTTATTATTATTGCTTCTGCTCCTATTTCTGTTACATTTATTTGAATTGTATTTTTATTTATTTCTTGCATACTTTCTAAAATATTTCTTATTGATTTCATTAATTCTTCTGTTTTTTCTGAACTTGTGTCTAATGGTAATCTTAGAGTCATTTCTATTCTTCTTGCATTTATTGTTGCACTATTTATTATTGCTTCTGATAATATTTTTGTATTTTGAATTGTAACTGTTGTATTTTCTACTGTTTTTATTTTTATACTTCTAAATTTAATATCAACAATCGTACCAGATATATCTCCAATAGTTACCCAGTCACCTATTTCAAATGGTTTTTCTGAGGCAATTGCCATTCCACTTAACAAATTACTTACTAGTTCTTGAGCAGCTAATGCAATTACAACACTTCCTAAACCAAGACCTGTGATTATACCATTTAGATCATATCCAAATTCTGATATAATCATAAATCCAGCAACAATATAAATTAATACTTTTAAAAGTTTTGTCCCTGTTTGGATTAATTTTTGATTTTCTTGTAATTTCTCATTACCTTTTACTTTTTTCATTAATTTTGATGTTGGTGATATCATTCCAACCAATATTTTAGCAATACTTAATATAACTGCAACCCTTATTAATTTTATGCAAAATGCCATCGCAGTTGCTGGTAATGCTAATATTATTAATGCTAAATATATTCCAAAACATAAAAATATACTTCTTAATCCTTTATATGTATCATTTTCTTTTAATACTTTTTTATCTTTTTCATTTACCTTCCAAATTTTTAATAATAATCTTGGAAGCCATATGCTTAATACGAAAAATATCACCAAAATTGCTATTGATATAAATATATCTGCTATATCTTTTGCTTTTATGCCTTCGATAAATGTTTTTATTGTTTCCATTTATTCCTCCATTCTATTTAAGGAATTTGAACAAGGCAACATAGTTTTCCTTTGTTCATGCCCAATTTATATTATTTTCTAAGTTCTGCACCACATTTTTTAGATACTGCATCAATTATTTTGTCCATTAATCCATTAATTTCTTCATCTGTTAATGTTTTCTTCATATCTGAAAATGTTAAAGAATATGCTATTGATTTTTTGTCAATTCCAACTCCAACACCAGTATAAACATCAAATACTTCAATATTTGTAAGTAGGCTTCCTCCTGCTGATTTAATTACTTTTTCAATATCTTTTGATACTGATTTTTTATCAACTACAAGTGCTATATCTTTATTAATACTTGGAAATTTTGAAAATTCCTTATATTTCATCTTTCCTACTTTTTTTGTAAACAATTCATCTAAATTGATTTCAAGAACATATACATCATCTTTGGTTACACTTGGATGTATTTTTCCTATCATACCTATATTTGAACCATTTACATTTATCATTGCACTTTGACCTGGATGCATTTCTTTTGGCATCTCTTGTTTCATAAAACTATATCTTCCTGAATATCCAAGGTAATCAAGTACTTCTTCTGCAATTCCTTTTATTACATAAAAATCTACAGTTTTATTATTGTTTAATCCTGTTGAGTATTTTCCAGACATTAATACACATAATTTTGTATCTTCTCCATATACTTCGCCTTTTTTATAGAATCCTTTTCCAATCTCAAATATTGATATATCTTTTTGTTCCCTTGCTTTGTTATACTCATATACTTTATACAATGATGGTATCATACTATATCTTAATGTATTTCTATCTTCTGTTATTGGATCTAATAATTTTAATGGTTCAAATTTATCTAATGTATATCCATTTACTTCTTTATCATTTATTAAAACATATGTTAATGTTTCTTTTAATCCTAATGCTATCATTTTATTTCTAATTTCTCTTTGTGTTTTATCATAGCTTCCTTTTCTCATTGGAACAATTGGCAATTTTCCTTCTATATTGTCAACTCCATATATACGGCTTACTTCTTCAATTAAATCTTCTTTTATTGATATATCTAATCTTCTTGTTGGAACTGTTACTTTAATTGTTTCTCCATTTACTTTGTAAGAAAATCCTAATTTTCTAAATACATTTAATATTTCTTCATTAGGTATAACTGTTCCTAACACATCATTTATATTTTTAAATGTTATTTCAATTTCTTTTTCTTTATTATTTGTTTTGTCATATTCTACAGTTCCTGTTACAACTGTTCCTCCAGCATATTCTTCTAATAGTTTACAAGCTCGTTCAATTGCCATTGTTGTTCTTTCTGGATCTAATCCTTTTTCAAATCTGTTGCTTGCTTCACTTCTTACTATTTTCTTTGACGTTTTTCTTACTTTTACTGAATCAAAAATTGCTGATTCTATTATGATATTTTTTGTATCTGGTTCTACTTCTGTTTCAAGTCCTCCCATAACTCCTGCAAGACCAACACCATGTGTAGCATCTGCAATTACTATATCTTCACTTGTTAATGTTCTTTCAACATTATCTAATGTTGTTAATTTTTCTCCATCTTCTGCCATTCTTACTACTAGTTTATTTCCTAATTTATCAGCATCATAGAAATGTAATGGTTGACCTAATTCTAACATTACATAATTACTAATATCTACAACATTGTTTATTGGCCTTATTCCAGATGCAATTAATCTATTTTTTATGAATATTGGGCTTTCTTCTATTTTTACATTTTCTACTTTCTTTACTAATAATTTTGAACAATTTGCTGTTTTTACTTCTGTTTTTAATGTTTTGTTTATATCTTCCCCTGATTCTTTGTGTTTTAAATCAACATCTTTTACTTTTTTATCATAAATTGCTCCTACTTCATAAGCCATTCCTAAAATGCTTAATAAATCCCCTCTATTTGCTGTTAATTCAAAATCTATTACACCATCATCCATTTGAAGATATTTTATTGGATCTCCACCAATTTCTGCATCTTCTCCTAATTCAGCTATTCCTTCTGAATCTTCTGGTTTTAAAAATTTATGTTCAAGTCCTAATTCTGCTATTGAACATAACATTCCATTTGATTCTTGACCTCTTATCATTCCTTTTTTTATTGTTTTTTCTGGTAATACTGCACCATCTAAAGCTACTATTACTTTTAATCCTGTTCTTGCATTTGGAGCACCACATACTATATCTAATACTTCTGTTCCAATATTTACTTTGCATAAATGTAAATGGTCTGAGTCTGGATGTGGCTCACATTCTGTAATTTGTCCTATAACCAATTTTGTTGCATTTATTAAGTTACTTGCTGAATCATATTCATTTCCAACTCTCGTCATATCTTCTGCTAATTGTTTTACATCTACATCTATATCTATATAGTCTTTTAAAAAGTTTGTACTTAGTTTCATTTTTATTCAATTCCTTTCTTGCTTTTTTCAAAAGCACACATAATACAAAAGTTCTTTTATATCTCTATTTATCTACGAATTATTCTTCGTCCTTTCTGTCAAATTGGCTTAGGAATCTAATATCATTTGCATATAAATATCTCATATCTGGTATTCCATATTTAAACATTGCTAACCTTTCAAGTCCTGTTCCAAATGCAAATCCACCATATTCTTCTGGATCATATCCATTCATTTTTAATACATTTGGATGTACTATTCCAGCTCCTAAAACTTCTATCCAGCCTGTTTGCTTACATAAACTACATCCTTTTCCACCACATTTGAAACAACTTACATCTACTTCATAAGATGGTTCTGTAAATGGAAAATAACTTGGTCTAAATCTTAATTCACAATTTTTTCCTATTAATTTCTTTACAAATATTTCAAGTGTTCCTTTTAAGTCTGCAAGTGATACATGTCTTTCTTTTTTATCTATTACAAGTCCTTCTACTTGCCCAAATTGATGTGAATGTGTTGCATCATCTTCTCTACGATATGTTTTTCCAGCACAAATCATTCTTATTGGTGTTTTTTCTGTATTTGCTAGCATTGTTCTTGCTTGAACAGCTGATGTTTGTGTTCTTAATAAATATTCATTTGTTATATAAAAACTGTCTTGCATATCTCTTGCAGGATGTCCTTTTGGTAAATTTAATCTCTCAAAACAGAATTCATCTGTTTCTAATTCTGGTCCTGAAATTACATCATATCCCATTGATACAAATAAATCTTCTATTTCTTCTATTACTCTATTTACTGGATGTTTACTTCCTCTTTGAATTTTTGTTGCTGGTAATGTTATATCTATTGTTTCTTTTTCTATTTTTTCTTCTAACATTTTTGATTTTATTTGTTCTTCAGCAATTGATAGTTTTTCTTCTATTTCTTTTCTTGTTTCATTTACTAATGCTCCTACTTTGGGTCTTTCTTCTGCTGTTAATGCTCCTAATCCTTTTAATAAATTTGATAATTCACTTTTCTTTCCTAAGAATTGTACTTTTAATTCTTGTAAATCTTGTGAATTTTTTATTTTTGATATTTTTTCTTCTGCTAATTTTTTAATTTCGTCAATTTTGCTTTGCATTTTTATTTCCTCCTTTTTATACCAAACGTAAATAGAGCCAATCTTCCTATTTTTTAGGACGATTGGCTCTTTCGTGGTACCACCTAATTTTATTAATAGCTTACTTATGCATAATATCTCTCTATAAGCTCGCCTAATTAACCTCTTTATAGTTTTAACGGTTCTACCGCTTCTTTCTACTTGCTTTTTGCTTTGAAAAAAAGACCTCAAAAGTGAAATTTCAATATATTTAATATAAATGGTTCTCATCTTTACCATTCTCTCTGTAATATTTTACAATATATCTACTTTGCTTTTTCTATGGATTTTCTTTATAATCTTTGCATATTATATCATTATTTTTTGAAAATGTAAACTAAAAAAGTGATTTTATTTTATAAAATCACTTTTTTATATTAGAAACTTCTTCCGCCTCCACCGTGAGATGTTCCACTACTTCCAGAATGTGTTGAGCTTCCACTACTTTCTCCACTAGATGAACTACTTTCTACTCTTCTTGTTTGTGAAACATGTTTGTCTAAAAACTGATCTGTTTGTTCTGTCAATTTTAATGGTTTAGAAATATACTTACTAGCCTCTCTGTTTTTTTGTGGTTTTCTATGTGAACACACTCCGATAATTATAAAGATTGCTGTTGCTATTGAACTACATATCAAAGAACTTTTTATCATCTTTGATGTAGATATTATTGTATCTCCGCCATTTCTTCCCTTTTTAGCAAAGTATGTTGCATATTTTATAAATTGTTCTGCACATCCAGAATAATCCTTTTTAGAAATTTTATCATATGTATAATCTAAAATAGCATCAATTCTTTTATCATTATATATTTCTATTGCTTTTCCAGTTGTTGAAATCCACATCTTTCTATTATCCATGTCAATTAAAAACAATAAACCATTTTTATTTACCCCAACACCAAAATCATTATAATCATAAAAATCATCTGCGTAACCCATTGAACTACTTTTTGGATTTTCATTTATTGTAACAATAGCCATATCCATATTATACTTTGAAATAAATTTCTTAATCATATTATAAATTTCTTTTTCTTTGTCATCTGGTATTAATTTTGCATAATCATATATCTTTAATGTATTATCAACACTTGGTGTTTTATCTTTTGCATATGAAGTTTGTGAATTATCTTCCAACACATTTGTTTTTTTTGTATATCCATATACATTATAGGCTTTTCCAAATCCAAGTATAATTATAAAAATTATGCATACTGTCAAAAATTTAAATTTTTTTCTCATTTACATCATTCCCCTCATTAAATTAAATATAAAAAATAAAATAAAACTAATTCCCAAAAATAGTATACCTTTTTTTATAACTTTTCCACTATCCATTGGCACTGTTCCTACAACTTTTTTTGTCTGTCCATTCATTGCAAATGTATACATTTTTTCTTTAAATTTTATATTTAACATCCATACTGGTAATAATGCATATTCAACTTCTCCACTATTAATATTTACATCACTATTATCAACAGTTACTGAATTATACCCCCTTATTGTAGATTTTAATTCATCTACCATTGTATTTTCCATTCTATTTTTTGCCCTATCATATACTTCATCTTTATTTAAATCATATTTTTCTGCTAAAAAACCAGATAAATATGATCTATTAAATGGTTTAAATTCACTATAATTATATGGTTCTATTGAGTCCATTATTTCATCTTTGAATTTAGTTGAACTGTCTACTGGTAAATCTTCTATCTCTAATTCTCCACTTCTTGTACATCTAAATGTTGATGTTTCTGTATAATCATAATTTCCAGAACTCCATCTTCTTATTTGAGTTGCCCTAGATTGTATATTTCCATTCATTTGACTATCATAAAGCCAAAATGGTATATATACACCTGTTATTTTTTCTATGTTTTTTTCATCATGAAAGTCAGATGGTGCAAACCATCTTTTCTTTACATTCTTTTTAAATTCTTCTATTGCTTCTTCTTTTGTTGTTTTAAATGGAATTAATTTATCTGGCTTAAACTCACCTTGAAGTCTATTTTTCATAATTGTAGTATTTCCACAATATACACAATGTGTTGCAACAGTATTAGCATCTGTAACAACTGTTGCACCACAATTAGGGCATGTATATTCATCTATTTCAAAATCTAAATTTTCCTTTGTTTCTTTTTCTTGTTGCTTTTCAAACTCCCCTATTTCATATGAATTACCACAATATTCACAATCCCATTTTTGTGTTGTTGGATTAAATTTTACATTTGCACCACAACTTGGACATTTGTTATCTATTGTAATCTTCATTTGTTTTTCTCCTTTAGTTTAACTTATTTCCACAATTTGGGCAAAACTTTGCACCATTTTCTACTTTTTTACCACAATTAGAGCAAAAAACTTTTTCAGGCTTTTTTTGTCCACAGTCTGGGCAGAAATTTCCTTTTACTTGTTTCTTGCAATTTGGACATTCCCACATATCTGATGTTGAACTATTATTGTTTACTGATGAATTACTTGTATTTTGCCAAGGAGCTGTAGTAGCACCTCCCATTACACCTCCTGATGCCATATTAGCCATTCCAATTCCCATAAATCCTGTTGTTGCGCCATTTGCATTATTAGCTGCATCTTTCATTGATTGAGCATATGCACCAACCATTGTTCCTTGTTGCATATATGCATTTGAACTTAATTCATAATTATTAATTTTTTCTTGTGATGCATCATCTAATGTTACTGATTCTATGTTAAATCCTTCTATTGAAATTCCTCTTCCTTTAATTCTATTATCAAAATTATCTTGAGCCATAATTTCTTTTATTTTAGCTTTTTGACTTGGTAATGCACGTACAGGAATTTTATTAACATATCCTAATTCATTTAATACTTTTTCAAATGAGTCCATTACTTCACTTCTCATTTGTTCTAATAATTGATCTTTTTTATATACTTCACTCATTCCTGCAATTTCACTCATAAATGTAGCTGGATTTGTTAATTTAAATGTATAGTTTCCAAAACATTTTATATTAACTGCTAATGGTAAAAGCTCTCCTGTCATTTGATTTGGAATTGCATGTGACCAATCATCATACATAACTGGTGTTGGTGTTCCAAATTTATTATTTATAATTTCTTTTATATTAAAGAAGAATACTGCTTGTTGCTTACTTGAAGCTCCATTATATGTGAATCTTTCCCACATTTCTTTAAACATTCCTTTAAATTCACCCTCAAACATTGATGGTGTAGATGATGTATCAAATTTATAATATCCTTCTTCTGCTGTTGCATCTATTACTTTTCCATTATCATATATAATAGCACATTGACCTTGTCCTACTATTATTGTACTTCCATTTGATATAACTCCATTTTTAGTTGTTTTTTTCATCATTAGTATATCATTTCCCATTTCTTCACATCTGATTGCTTCTTTCCATTGATCATGTAAAGTACTTCCTATTGCACTTACTGCTGCTTTTATTAATCCCATTTTTATTCCTCCTAATTTTATATTTATATATTTTTATTTTATCATTTGTATTCTTTTTTTGCAATGTATAATCCTTATTTTTCATTTTTAAAATTTTTTTTAGTTTTTTTGTTTTTTCTATTGACAAATATTCACAATTGTCTTATAATAATCATTGTCGTAAGACATAAGCCAGTTTACATTTATGCAGATGTGGCGGAACTGGCAGACGCACAGGACTTAAAATCCTGCGGTTGAATAAACCGTGCCGGTTCGATTCCGGCCATCTGCACCATAAGAGCATCAAGGAGTTCGTAAGATTAACCTTAATGCTTTTATAATAAAATTGCTAGAATTTTCTAACAAATTTCTAACAATTTTGGAAAATACTTAATTATTTAGGTATATTAGAGTCCAGATCTAATATATCTTTTTTTATGTCTTTATTTTCGTTATTAGTTTTGGTGCTAAAGCTTAATGCATTTTCAATAGCTGTTGCAGATTTTATCTTTGTACTCGAATCCAAGTGTGCATATCTTTCTGTTGTTTTAGAACTAGAATGTCCTAGCCAATCTTGTATTTCTCTTAAAGATATTCCTTTTTTAACAAGTAATGTTGCACAACTGTGTCTTAAATCATGAAATCTTATTTCTCTCAAACCATTATTCTTTAATATTTGTTTGAACTTATGACTAACATAATCAGGTTTTCTCAAATTTCCCAATTCATCTAAACAAACATAATCTTTATATTGTTTATTGTAACTTTCTTTAAATATAGACATATAGTATTCTTGCATTTTTCTAGTGTATAGTAAAAGTTCTTCAATTTTTTTAAATAAAGGAAATGTTCTATAACTAGATTTATTTTTTGTTTTGCTTTTAGTAATCATCTTTGTTTTTGTTTTACTATCTTCGCTTTCATTTGTAACAGTTACTACCTTATGACTTATAGTAATTGTTTTATTTTCAAAATCTATTGCAGACCACCTAATACCTAAAACTTCACTTCTTCGTAATCCATAAAAAGCAGTTAAATAAATTATTAGTTCTAAAGTAGTATCTTTTACAACTTTAAATAAATTGTTTAATTCATCTTCATTATAATAGTCAGCAATAAATTGTTCTTGTTGTGGTCTTCCAACTTTAATAGCTGGATTACTTTGTATTAAGTCTGTTTGCACTGCATAATCTAAAGCCTTTCTAATATTAGCATGATATTTTGTGACTGTATTTCCTTTAAGACCTTGTGAATATAACCAATTATAAAAATCTAAAATATGTACAGGTTTCAAATCTTCAAGCCTTACTGGATTTTTAGTAAAATATTCTTTTGTTCTGCCTTCAATTTGTCTTTTATAACCTGTATATGTGGATTCTTCTACTTGATGTTTTATCATATCAAGCCATTTAATCATAAAGTCTGAAAATAATATTTGTACTTTTTTATCTTCTGTTTTTGTAGTTGTGATTGTTTCTAGTTTATTTTTAAATTCATCTCTTATTTGAATAAGTTTCTTTTCAGCTTTTTTCTTACTTTCATTTTCTTTAAATCCTGTAGATACCCATTTCATTTTTCTAATGCCATCTACATAGTAAGTTAATACTGTATAAAAAGTCTTATTCTTAATTGTTAAATATGCTGTAATGTCATACATAAAAAATCTCCTTTCTAATTTTTAAACAGTATTTTTAGTTAAAAAAGCGATAACATTTATCTTAGGTATTCTGTATAGCTTTCCTACTTTAATTGCTTTAATAGTACCTTTTCGTACTAATTCGTATGCTGTTTGTCTGCCAATATTTCCTAGCATTGATCGTAGTCCAGATACATCAACAACATCAGGATAATCAGCAAACATTTCTTGTGTGTGATTGTTATCTTTCACTTCTGTTCCTCCATTTCTTGTAAAATCAAAATTTTGCATATAGTTTTTAGTAGATTTTTTTAACCGTCCTATCTACTTAAAGGAATATTATAGTTAGTTTTACCTACATAGGTGCTCTGCATACTGAATCTGTAACAAGCAAAGCTCTAACAGCTTCAGCAATTTCACCTCTCCGTTACCAACCGAGCGACTCCTCAACATCATGTTAAGCCAAGCCGAAGTATCATTATAATGTTCTATAATACTGGTGTTATGACACTAAATTTTAGCGTATTTTTCAATGTACTTTTATAGTTTTACAATTTTTCATTGCAAAACTATTGTAATTATGATAGCATTATAGTATAATAATTATAGATTGTCAATAACAAATTATAAAAAAATAAAAATTGTTAACTATAAATTTGGAGGAAGTATTGAAATGAAAGCAAATTTGCCAGAGAAAAATTTTTTTGATAGTTTTTATATTTGGTTTAATAAAGAAAAAAGAGAAGAATATTATTCAACACCTTTATATCTTTATAGTGTAAATAGAAAAGATGATTTTGAAAATAGACTATTAACATTATATTTTGATAAAAAAGAAGTTAAAGAAAGAACTAAAGAAGAACAAGGATTAAAATATCCTGGAAATATGTACTTTCCTTATGTAGAAAGATTTGGAATGTTTTTATTAAGATTTTTAAATGCTAATTTAGAAACATATGAATCAGCTTATGAAACTTTCTTCTTTGCCTATGGATTTGAGATATTAAAAGATATAGATGAAAATTATACTTTTGAATTAAAAGGAAAATATGAAAACGATGAAGTATATTTAAATCAGATGGAAAAAATATACAATGACCTACAATATAAGATACAAGAAATACAAGAAGAAATGAAAGCATTTGTAAACTATGTATTTAACCTTGATGAACAAGAAGAATTAAAAGAATATACACCTAGTCAAAGATTTGCTGTATATTTAATTAAACATAAAGGACAAGCATACACTTATAATAGAAATGACAATATTATTCAAGATAGCTATTCAAATAAAAATTTAGAATTATCACATTTTAATGATAGGCAATTACTGGATAGTTTTAAGAATAACACAATGCTTGTTTCTATGATAGATACACATCAAAGTGATGACTTGTCTGCTATCTGTTATGCAGTATTAGAAGAATTAGTAAAAACAACTAATAATCCAATTAAGAAATGTCAAAACTGTGGAATGTATTTTATTCCAAACTCAAGACTTGATGAAATTTATTGTGATTATCCAAAGGCAAACGATAAAACTTGTAGAGAACAAGGTGCCGTACAAGCTTATAACGAAAGACTAAAACAAAATAAAGCATTAGCAGAATACAGAAGATTATACCAATTAAAGTCTATGGCTGTTGGTAGAAATAAAGATAATAAACAGATGAAAAAAGATTTTGATAAATGGAAAAAAGATGCTAAAGATAGAGTTAATAAGTTGAAACATGGAGTTTTAACAGAAGATGAAGTATATGAGTGGTTATTAAATAATAAATGATGTTAGGAGTTGAAATTATATGATTTTTTTAAGTCACAATTATAAAGATAAAGATGTAGTAGGACCAATAGCAGTATCATTAGCTAATAGATATGGAAAAGAAAATGTATTTTATGATTCTTGGTCAATAAAACCAGGAGATGGAATAATTAATGAAATGAATAATGGATTAGAAAAATGTAAGTATTTTTTCTTTTTCATAAGCGAGAACTCATTAAAGAGTGGAATGGTAAGTTTAGAATGGCAAGTAGCACTTAATAAATCTACTAAAGGAGAAACAAAATTCATACCAATAAAAGTAGATAATTCTAAACAACCAACAATTTTAATAGATAAAATATACATAGATATGTATAATATTGGAATGCAACAATCATTGCAACAAATTATTGATATAATAGATAATACAGATTCCGATATATATAATTCTACATATAGCAATGTTTATTATGAACTTAAAATAATTTCGAAATCAGAAGTTGATATTATAGTAAAAGCTAGAAGATTCATTGAGCATACACCTACAATTGATGTTTCTTTCTCAAATGAGTTATCTGAAATTGATTTTAAAATGATTGCACCACCTAACCAAAACAGTTTTGCAAGTATGACAGTATCATTGTCTGGAAAAGTAAATAATTTTAATTGTAGAGGAATAAAATCAATGTCACAAGATTTAACACCTGAACAACCTTTGTATTTTAAAGTAAAAAATATAAACCAATTAGAAATTAATCATTTACAAGTTTGGATTGTAAATGGAGAGAAAGCTACTTTATTAAAAGTAAATAATTAGGAGGTTATGTTTATGCAAAATACAGAAACAAATAGAATTGAAAACAAAGAACAACTAAATGAAGATTTTGAACAAGAAGTTATTGCCTTTCTTAATTATAAAGAAGGTGGAATAATTTATGTTGGAATAGATAAAAACGGACAAGTTGTTGGTGTGGAAAATAATGATTTAACACAACTACAAATAAAAGACAGAATAAAAAATAATATACAACCTTCTACTTTAGGATTATTTGATGTAACTGTGGAAACAATAGATAATAAAGAAATAATAAAGGTTATAATATCAAGTGGAACTGAAAAGCCTTATTATTTAAGAAAAAAAGGAAGAACTCCAGAAGGATGTTATATTAGAATTGGTAGTAGTAAAGAAAGAATGACAGAGAGAATGATTGAAGAAATGTTTGCCAGACGAATAAAAAATTCCTTGAAAGAAATAGAGTCTCCTAGACAAGATTTAACATTTAGACAGTTGAAAATTCATTATGAAGGAAATGGAATGATTCTTAATGATAATTTTGCTAGAAACTTAAATTTATTAACTGATGAAGGTAAATATAACTATAATGCTTATTTACTTGCTGATGAAAATAATATATCAATAAAACTTGTTAAATATTTAGGAACAAACAAAATGGAATTAATAGAAAACCAAGAATATGGTTATTGTTGTTTAATAACTGCTACACAAAGAATTTTAGATAGGCTTACAGCAGAAAATACTGTTTATGCAAAAATTGAATATAATGGTAGAAAAGAAGTAGAAATGATAGACAGTAAAGCATTAAAAGAAGCCGTTATAAATGCAATGGTGCATAGTGATTATACTTTAACTACAACACCAATAATTGAACTTTATTCTGATAGAATTGAAATTACATCAGGAGGAGGACTACCACAAGGCTTATCACAAGAAGAATTTTTAGAAGGTGTTACTGCTCCAAGAAACAAAGAACTTATTAGAGTGTTTAAAGATGTAGATTTAATTGAAAATATAGGTTCTGGAGTATTAAGAATTTTAGATGCTTATGATAAAAGTTGTTTTAAATTTATGGATCATTTTTTAAGAGTTTCTTTTAAATATAAAGAAAATCCATTTGAATATGATGAAAAAACCGACAAGAAAACCACTAAGAAAACCGACAAGAAAACCACTAAGAAAATTAAAGTAAAACCACAAGAAAAAGATGTTTTGAATTTCTGTAAAGATGCAAAAACTCTAAAAGAAATTACAACCTATTTTGGATTTAAAGATATATCAACATTTAAGAAAAATTATATAAATCCTTTATTAGAAAAAGGTACTTTACAGTTGACAATACCAGAACAACCAAAAAATAGAAACCAAAAATATATTTCAAAATAGCTAAAAAACTTGTTACGTTTGCATTTTGGAGCTTTTTGTGGTATTATATCAACATAATGCGTAGCTATGCGATATAAATAGCAAGTAGTAAATAATTCTCATATAACAATTGTAAGGAGGAACTTTATGCTTAGCAAAATTTTTTCAAATCTTTTCGGAGTAAAAGCTGAAGAGACAAAAGGAACAGAAGAACGGAGAGTTATAACCGAGACCTTCAATGCTGACTTTCAAAAAATTACAGCGAAGAAGGTTGCTACTGAAAATGGTATCGAATATATTTCAAAAGCGACAGGTAAAAAGCTCCATTCAAATGAAAAGTATGTAAACCAAGTTTATGCTGTAAAAGGCAATTATATCTTGTTACATCCTGCAAATGATGGAATGCCTACATGTCCTATTGAATGGTACGGTAAGTTTGATGGAGAAAACAAAATGATAATGGATAATCAATCATCGTTTAAGTGCATTACTAACTTAAGTGATATTATATTGCAGATGGTTAGATTGTATGCCAAATACATCGATGATGATATGTTCATTGCTTCTGCTGGATTTGCTATCAGACTTGATGATGAAGTATGTCCGGACTATACTGGCAAAGCAAGTTTTGTGCTTACCGATGATGCTATCCGAAACCATAAGGTAAAGCCTGATCAAGTCATTGAGGCAAAGAAGTATTTTCTAAATGACTTTCTTGATCATTTCATTGGCTGGAATTTTGGAGTAGCGGTTAAAAGCAATCCACAGCTGGAGAGAGAACTGCTCGAATTTAACAACCTTGTTATTAGTAAAGGGTTGAGAGAAGATGCGGGTCATGGTTTCGAAGTATGGTGTTCCGAAGATGTACAGCATTATGAACTGAAAAAAGCATAATTTAACAAAAAGATGTCCTTTGGTAATACAAGGGACTTCTTTTTGTTAAATTTACATTTCATATTTATCTTCTAATTCTTCCTCATATTCAATTTGTTTTTCTGGATCAAGATAAATATCATTTTCAAATTCAAAATCCTTAATAAATTCATCTTCAGAAGATACTGAAAACTTATTACATATCCAATGTATGAATTTATCAACTGTTTTCTGTAATGTGTTTATAATTTTTCGTAAAAAGCTATTTTCTTTTTCCAACTTGTAGATTTTATCTTCATATTTATTTTCAACTTTTCGTATTTCTTCTTTAAGTTTAACTGAATAGTTTTTCTCCATATTTTCGCACTTTTCTTTTAACTCTCTATTTTCACACATTATAGATTTTCTTTCTTTTTCATATTTTGAAGCTCTTTCTACAGTATTAACTTGACTTTGTAGTGTCAAATAAAGTAAAGAATTTTGTTCTTGTAATTCTTTAATCATTTTATCTCTTGGCTCTACAACTAATTCTTGTATTTTTTCATCTCTATTTTTTACTAACTTTCCAAAACTTTTAACATCAGGCGTTTCTGGTAAATCTAGTTTAATATCTTTAAGTACTGTTTTAGTATTTTCAAAATTTGTAATTTTCTTATAATCTTCAACAGACAAATGTACTCTTTCACTAGGATTTCCTCTTTCTAAATCAAATCCATTTGCAGTTATATAAGAGTGAAAAGCATTTTGTAATTGCCTATAACTATCTTTAGCTTCCCAAAATTCACTACAAGCGATTTTATCAATGTTATTACCTTTTTTATCTGTAGTATGAACTACTGGAATAAAAACTAAGTGCATATGTGGAGTTTCCTCATCCATATGCACTTTTGCAGACAAAATATATTGTTCTCCCAACTCTTTATATTCACATACAAATTTGTAAGCTGTTTCAAAATATCTTTTAGTTTCATCTTCTCCAATTGTGTCGAAGAAGGCTTTATCAGATGTAATTATATATTCACAAATAATATTACTAACTGTTTTGATTTGACCTTTTAAATTATATTCTTTTCGTATTCTATCAAATTCTTTTTCATAAGTAAATTGAGTATCTTTTAATGAATAATTCAAATAGGATTTTTCTTTATCAATATTTTTATTGGAATAGTTTTTATTTCTTCTTTCATTGTGTCTAAATATTCCTTTTAAATTTTCTCTTTTGTATTTTGCATTTATAATTATTGCATAACTCATATATGCATTCCTCCTTTTCTAGCACAGCAAAATAACACTATGCTGGTTAAATTTTTTCTCTTTTTTCAATTGTGTTGTAACACACTACGACACTTTTTTACCCTTATGGGAAAAAGTGTTAGTGTAGTAGGGACACCCTACACCCGTTTTACCTAAATATGCTACTAGCAATTTAGGTAAAGTCATTACACATTAGCATATAAGCTGTTTAAAAATTCAGGCGAATAATCTCTACCAGAATATCTCATTGAATTTTTATTAGCCTTATTATTTTTATAAGTATAATTATTATTAGTATTGATTGCACGTAAATTTTCCGATTCGGTAATCGTAGAATCTCCGTTTATATAATCGTAATTTTTACGATTATGTGATATTTCTATATTTTGATGTTGTATTTTTGCAACATATATAAGCTTAGGTTTACTAAAACCTTGTTTCTTTTCATATATTAACTTAACATCTGATAATTGTTTAAATGCTTTAGTAACAGTTTTATCAGATAGATTTAATTTATCTTGTACTTCTTTTCTAGTAAATATCAAATACACATTTCCATTTTCATCATGCCAATTATTTTTTATAGATAAAGATAATCTATCTAATAAGAAACCATATAACAATTTACTATCAGAATTTAATGTATTTTTATATAAAGGATTTACGAACAATTCTTGTGGTATTTGATAATATTTATGGTTTAAAGTTTCATTAACTTTATAAAAATTAAAATCTTGCATATATTTTCCTTTCCTTCGCACGACAATCGATTTTGTGGCGAAAAATTAGAACAGGTAATAAACTATGCCTGTTCGTTTTGAATTTTAAATATGCAAAATTTGATTAAAAGCAAGATTTGATATTTTATGTAAAATGTAGTATAATATAATTACAAATTAATTAGGAGGTGTTGTTATGACAGTAACAAACAAAACATCGGTCGCACTTGAAATCTTAGGTGGAAGTCTTAAACCCAATGAATCGCGGGAATATACTGAAATGATGTTCAATACATTGGACATTCACTCTGAAATTGGAAGCTGTGTTATCACAACTGAATATGGACAGAGAAGTTTCAGAAACTACGGTAAATTGGTAGCAAAAGAAGACAGAAAGAAGAATGAAAAACATTATCGTTTCTTCTATCGACTAATTAGCCCTAAGAAATTGGACACTATGCCGAAAGGTATAGTGTCTATTTCATGTTATACTGCTTAAAATTTTTCTAACAAATTTCTAACAAAACTTAAACAAGTTATGTCAGATTTATATAAATTATAAAATGTATATGTTACAATAAAAATCAACAAAATAGTTTGAAATAATAAGGTTTTGAGTACAAAAATAATAGGATTAAAAAGTATTATTCATTACTAACCATTAAAATGATAGAATAACTTAAAATCCTGCGCCTGAATAAGGCGTGCCGGTTCGATTCCGGCCATCTGCACCATAAAAAACTCAAGTAGCTCGTAAGATGTACTTGAGTTTTTTATTATCTTCAGAATTTATTGTAGTGTTACAATTATTTTTAAACAATGTATTGCATTTTTATGTAAAATATAGTATAATATTACATTGTTTGTTGGTACAATGTACCTTGTTTTTTGTCTATGAAAGACAACTCACAAAGGAGAAAAAAATGATGAACGTAAAAATTTTTTCTAAATTTCTTAACATGAAAAATAAGAAAAAACTTAAAATTAAAGCTACAAAAAATATTGTTACATTTAAGTTTTGTTCTGCTGAAAGAGATTGGTCTAACCATTATAGAACTGAAATTTTTGCATTAGCTCATTCTTTACATATTAAAGCAATTGAAAGAAAAAATCTTATTGTTTTAAATTGTCCTGATAAATACATGGCTAAAACAATAAAAATGCACTTTATTCGGTAATTTCATAAACAAACAAGAGAAGCATTACTTTGCTTCTCTTTATTTTTTAAAATAATATATTATCACCATTTTTCTTTAGCCATTTATCGATTTCTATATAATTTGATATATATTTTTCAGCTAAATTATAGAAATCATTATTATGATATTTATATTTTATATGACATAACTCATGAACTATAATTGCATCAACTTTATCCATTGGCAACATTATAAGTCTTGACGAAAAATATAAATTTCTTTTATTTGGCATACAACTTCCATATCTAGTAATTGCATCTCTTATTTTTACTTCATTATACTTAAGTCCTGTTATTTCAGCCCAATATGGTAATCTTTTAGCAATTAAAATCTCTGTATTATTTTTGAATATTTTTTTTATAACTTTATCAACTGATTTTTTTATAACTTCTTGATCAATATTTTCTGGTACTATTATAATAAACCTTTTATTTTCTTCTTCAATTTTTACATTTATTTCTAACTTTTTAGTATATTCCCTAACAATATCAAACTCTTTTCCTTTATAAAAAATTTTTTCTTCATTTTCCCATTGTTTTACTGATTTTACTTCAGATGATACTATTTTCTTATATTTATCATATAAATTTTGCTCTTCAACTTTCAAAATCTCCAACATTCTTTTTGTTGATAATCTTGTAGGTTTTGTTACATTTAAAACATTTCCTTTAAAATATACTTTTACTGATTTAGAATTTGGATAATTTTTTATATTTATAGGTATTTCTAATTCCTTTATTTTTATATATTTTTGTGCCATAATCCTTCTATCCTACCTCAATTAAACCTCCATAATCAATTACATCTAATCCTTTAAATTCTATCACTTCTAAATTTCTTTCATGTATAAAGCTTCTTATTTTGTTTTGAAAATCAATTTTATCTAAATCTCCAAAAACAATTATTTTATTTTTTATCCTTGAAATACACCCACCTATAAAACCTGTTTTTTCACTATATTCATTTTCATTTAATAATTTTATATCTAATTTCTCATCTAAATATAATGTCTTAATTCCGTGTTTCTGCAATATTTTATTTAATCCTTTATCTGTTACAATTGCAGAATTCTCATCAATTACAGCTATTGAACAATTAGTATATCCCTGTGTAGTATTTACTAATTCAAAACCATTATCTATTAATTTTTGTTTTAAAATTTTATCCGTGTACTTCAAATTATGTATAGCAAAATTTCCTATTATACAAACATTATATTTTATATCTTGAGGATATTGCATTAATACTTTTTCTTCCCCAAAAACCAAGTTAGAAATATCTTTAAAATTTTGAGTAGGTTCTACAATAATTTCATCTCTAACTCTACATACAAAAATATCCACATGTGATGATATTTCTGTATACACATTTTTATTAGTTGGAATTTCTATAATTTCATATCCCATATCTTGGATTCTCTTTTTTTCTATTTTTCTCATTCTTTTATCAATAATTACTTTTTTATTTGTCATTACTATATTAGTGCTCCTTAATTATTCTGGTATTTCTAATGTAATCTTTCCTAGTTTACTACTTCTAAAATCATCTAAAATTAATTTAGAAGTCCTTTCGTCATCTACTCTTCCTCCAAGTATAGCCCCTCTTTTCTTACCTATCAGCTGCATAATTTCATAAATATTTTCATTTTCTGCTTGTTCTTGATTTAAAATTTCATTTATTTGTTTTTCATCTAAAGAATATCTTTGTAATAAATTATTTCTATAATTTTCTAACATAAATTTGGTTAATGTATATGCTACTTCCGTTAGCTCTAATATATCATCTTTTATCGTTCCCGTTATTGCTAAGTTCATTGCTACTTTTTGACTTTCGAATTTTGGCCATAGTACACCTGGAGTATCTAATAATTCTATTTTTTCATTAATTCTTATCCATTGTTTTTGCTTTGTTACCCCAGGTTTATTTCCTACTTCTGCTGATGTTTTTTTGGCAATTCTATTTATAAATGATGATTTGCCTACATTTGGAATTCCAACAATCATTACTCTTATTTTTCTTCCAATACGTCCTTTATCAGCCATCTTTTGCATGTCTTCTTCCATCACTTTTTGTATTTGTCTTACCGTTTCATTTACTCCTTTTCCTGTTAAAGAATCAGCTAATACTACTTTTTGACCTTTTTGAGTAAAATATTCTATCCATCTTTCAGTTTTATTTTTGTCTGATAAATCATATTTATTTAATACTATTATTTTCTTTTTATTTTGTGTTATTTGTCTTATGTCTGGATTTTGACTTGACATCGGAATTCTAGCATCAAGTATTTCTACTACAACATCTATCATTTTTAAGTCTTCTGCTATTTGTCTTCTTGTTTTTGCCATATGTCCTGGAAACCAGTTAATTCCGACTTTAGTTAACTTTTCTTCTTGATTGTTATTTTTCATTTCAGCTCTGATTTTTCTTTTTTGATACATATCCATTTTAATCACTTCTTTCTATTCTATCATTTTAAAAAAAACTAAAAAGTATTCGTTTTTCGTTTTTAACTTGAAAGTATTATATCATAGTTTTGTTTATTTATAAAGTCAAGAGCCTCAAAATATTTATCTTCGCATTTAAAAATAATCTTTAAATTATTATCTTTTTCTATAACTATATCTTCAATTAACTCATCTATCAATAATCTATTTAGTTCATTTATTTTTTCTTTCTTTTTAAATATATTCATCCAATCAGTATCGTTATTTTTTATTGTTTCTTTTTCCTCCTCATATAATTGTATATCTTCTTTTATCTTTTTAATTTTATCACTATACTCTTTATTATATTGCCAGTATTCTTCTTCCGATATAAAGTTCTCTTTTAAATCTTCTTTAATTGAATTCCTTAACATTATATATTTTTCTTTTTTTCTTCTTTCTTTTTTGAATACAAATTAGAAATTATGCACAAAATAATTAAAACAATAATAAATAGTACTGATTATTAATAATTCTTCAAACATTTCTTACTACTCCTCCAAATCCATTTATTTCCATCATTTCGATATCGGCGTATAATTCTAACCGATTTCTACTAGAATTTTTGTAGTGTTAAGGAGGTTTTTAAAATGTTATTTAAAGAAGCAATTACTTTAAGAATACTTGAATTATGTAACAAATATAATTACACTCCAAATAAACTTGCTGAATTATCTGCTATTGCGCCATCAACATTAAGGGCATTATTGGCAAACAATGTAGATAATCCAAGTTCTACAATTATCTTTAAAATATGTAAAACTTTAAAAATAGAACTTAAAGATTTTTATGACTCTCCATTATTTGATATAGAGAAATTGGAGTATTAAAATAAGAGGCTTGTAATAGCCTCTTTTATCGTTTTATCAGATATATTATTTTTCCTTAATTATATTTTTACTGCAAATATAAGTTACTAAGAAGTATCCTCCATAAATTGCAACAATAAATATTGCAACACCAATTATTGATGATACTAAATTAGCGGCTCCAAATGAACTTAACAAAAAATTACAAAATTTAATTCCAAATACAGAATGTATAATTGCAACTAATAACGGAAACATAAAAAATATACCAATTTGTCTAAACAATGCTTTATTAATCATTTTTTCATCTACGCCTATTTTTCTTAGCATATTAAACTTTTCTACATTATCACTTGATTCCGATAATTCTTTAAGTGCTAGAATTGCAGCACAAGAAATTAAGAATATAATACCTAAGTATAATCCTATAAATGTAACCATTGCACCTAGTCCAATACTATTTTCTTTAATTACCATTTTAGAATCAAAATCAATAACAGTATTATTAGAATTTTCTTTGCAAATTTCACTTAACTCTTTTTCCGAAAGATTTTTCTCATTTATATCTGTAACATTATAATTAGCAGTTAAATATTCATATTTTTTCATTGAATCATTTACTGCATTATCAGGAACAACAAAAACTCCCATATTTGAATATGTTGAATTCATTGCAATAAAACCTTCTACACAACTATCATATTTTGGTTTTAATTCCTTTTCATTTATATTAAGTATTGTATCTACCTTAAGTCCCTCATTCCTGAATTCTACATATTCTGAATAATTAGCAACAATAAAATATTCATCATCATTTAATGTATATTCTTTTAGTCCAAACAATTTTGCAATTTTGTTGTAATCACTTATCTTTACAATACTTTCCTTCTTATTGTATGGCATTAAAGGATATTTATCCTTTGCAATATCATAGTAAGATCCAATACTGGTTTTTAAGTCAATATTATCAAAGTTATAAACATCAAGTTTTACTATATCTTTAAGTTTGTTATCTACATCATAGCCTAATTTTTCAAGTGTATCATATATTGAAATTTTTGAATCTTCTATTTGTTTTTCAGAATAATGCTCATAATCAGTTACATTTATAAACTTACCAATTTGAACATCTGCTGGAGCCAATTTTTTCAAATTATTTGTCATAGATATTTTCATAGACATTGCACTTGATAGTACGCAAATCGTTATAAATAACATCAAACATATTATTGTCATCGAAAAAGTCATAGTATTTATTTTACTTGAAAACTGTCTAAGGGTGAAACTATTTAACCCTTTATAATAAGTGTTCTTCATACTTATAAATATTTTTAAAAGCAATCCCGATAAAGACCAAAACACAAAGAAAGTTGAAACAGCACCTATTCCCATAGGAACAAAAATACTATTTGCATAAGTCATTTTCTCAATACCATCAGTAACCTGATAATAAGCAAATCCTAATGCTATACAAGAAATAATAAACACTATTGTACAAAACAATGGATTTTTTAATTTTATTTTTTCAGATTTTTTGTTAGAATGCATTAAATCTATCAATTTACATTTACTAATATTTATAGTATTAAATATCATAACTACAAAATACATAATACTAAAATAAATCAAAGTTTTAATACAAGCATTTGTTGAAAATACGAATTGAAATCTAGTTAAATCTGCTTCAAACATATTAGCAACCAAAATACTCATCAATTGTGATAATAAAAAACCTATTCCTAAACCAACTACCAATGAAACTATACCTATTATTAATGTTTCAATAAATAATATTAAGGATATTTTCTTTTTGCTCATTCCAAGCGTTAAATAAACTCCAAATTCTTTATTTCTTCTTTTTATTAAGAATCTACTTGCATAAACAATTAAAAACGCTAATATTATAGATACAAACACGCTAACACCAGAAAGAATATTGGTCATAAGTTTTATTATTTCTGCTGTTGTTGATGATACCTTCATCATAACTGACTGATCATCTATTGCATTGAACACATAAAAAATCGCAACACCTAGTATCAGAGTAAAGAAATAGATGGCATAATCCTTTATACTCTTACTAATATTTTTTAATGATAACTTAAAGAGCATCGTTTAAGTCACCACCAAGTAATGTTACAACATCTATTATTTTATCAAAAAATTCTTTTCTAGAATTTGTTCCTTTAATTATTTCATTAAAAATTTTGCCATCTTTGATAAATATGACTCTTGAAGAATAACTTGCAGTAAACGCATCATGTGTCACCATAAGAATTGTTGCTTGTAATTCTTTATTCAAATAATCAAATTTTTCTAAAAGCATTTTAGCTGACTTTGAATCCAATGCACCTGTTGGTTCATCTGCAAGAATTAACTTTGGATTAGTAATTATTGCTCTTGCACTAGCGACTCTTTGCTTTTGACCTCCACTCATTTGATATGGATATTTATTAAGTACATTAACAATATCCAGTTCTTTTGCAACTTTTTTAATTCTTGTATCAATTTCTCTTGAATTCACATTTTGAATAGAAAGTGCCAAAGCAATATTTTCATAAGCAGTTAAAGTATCAAGTAAATTAAAATCTTGAAATATAAAACCTAACTCTTCCCTTCTAAACTTATTTAGACTATTTCCTCTTAATTTTGTGATATCATTACCTGCTACATAAATATGTCCAGATGTAACTTTATCAATTGTAGATATACAATTTAAAAGAGTAGTCTTTCCAGAGCCACTTGCTCCCATTATTGCAACAAATTCTCCCTTTTCAACATCAAATGATAGGTTATCAATTGCTTTTGTAAGACTAGATTTATTGCCATAATATTTTTCAATTTTATCAATTTTTAAGATATTTTCCATAATCTTTCTCCTTTCTGATTACATTGTAATATAAAAGATAGGATTAGTCGTTATTCTAATATTACAGAATATTACAATTTTGTAATATTTATTTTTATTATCCAAATCTGCATAAACTTTAATCAACTTTATAAAAATCATTTTTATAAAAGATAATTGTAATTTTTGTATATTTATGTATTTCAGATTCAATAATTATCTTATGTCCTAATTTATCGCATAATTTCTTGACAATATAAAGTCCCATACCTGTTGATTTTGCCATTATTCTACCGTTTTCACCAGTGAAAGATTTATCAAATACTCTTTTTATATCGTTTTTAGGTATTCCTATTCCATTATCCCAAATAGTTAGATATACTTTATCTTTTTCATCTTTTACACTGATTTTTATTATTGGATCGTTATTATTTTTTTTATATTTAATTCTATTGTTTATTATCTGATTTAATACGAACTCTAACCATTTTGAATCCGTTAAAACTTTTTCATTATGAATATCAACTTCAAGATTAACTTTGTTTTCTAATAAGTCATCTTTATTTTTTAAAGCAACATCTTTGATAATCTTCTGCAATTCAATTTCTTTGATAAGATAATCTTTCTCGGCATTTTCGCTTCGAACGAAATATAAAATTTGATCTATATAGTTATCTAACTTTCTAATTTGTTCTATATATCTCTTATCAAACATATTTTTGTTGTTATGAATTAATAAAGTTAAACTTGCTACTGGAATCTTTACTTCATGAATCCACATTTCTACATATTCCTTGAAATCGGTAATACTTAAATTATATTCTTTTACATTTTCAATCATTGACTTGTTTATATCATAAAGAATTTGATAAAAAATTTCGCCATCATAAAAGTTTGGCTTATTTAATATTTCTAAAATTAAATATTTTTTATCTAACTTATCAAGCGTATTTAATATTTTTTTGTAAAATTTGTATTTCCTGAAATAATCAAAAATAATATTAAATGTTGCAACTAAAAAAAATAATATTGTCAATGCTATTTTCAAATCATTTTCCACTTTAAATGCGTTTAACATAAGAATAGCAATTATGAATCCAACAATTGACACAGTTATCTGTACTGTTTTATCTAATAAATATTTTTTAAAACTCATAATAATTTATACCCTTGTCCTTTTCTTGTTTCAATTCTATTTTCAAGTCCAAAATTTTGTAATTTATTTCTCAATCTACTAATATTTACTGTTAGAGCGTTGTCATTTATAAATTCATTATTATTCCATAAATCTGTCATTAAATCATCACGAGTTACTATTCTACCACGATTACTTAAAAGATATGTAAAGATAATCATTTCATTTTTAGTTAGTTCTAATACATTTTCACCTTGTTTCAATATTCCTTTTTGTGGATTAACACTAATATTATCATAAAATAAGTCGTCCATATTATTATCCATTCGTTTAAATATATTTTGTATTCTCAATAATAAGATTGTTGGATTATATGGCTTAGTAATATAATCGTCTGCACCATAAGATATAGATAAAACTTCATCTACTTCTCCTACCCTGCTCGTAACCATAATAATAGGAATATTAGATTCTTTTCTAATTTCTTTTAATAAAATTTCACCATTTTTATTAGGTAAATTAATATCCATTAAAATTAAATCAAATTTCATATTTTTTATATTTTCTTTAACATTATCAAACTTTTCTATAATTAATACTTCATACCCTGAATTTTCTAACAAAGATTTTAACTCATTTCTGATGATTTTTTCATCTTCTATAATTAATATTTTTTTCATAGTTTGTCTCCTTTCATAATTTGCTTTTTTAATCATTCATATTATATCACTTTAATTTTATAAATTATAATAATTCAGAAAATTAAATATAATTATTTTATAATTTTTTCTGCTTCAACTTTATCTAGGTTACCATATTTAATCATTTTATTTATGACTTGCCTCTGTCTTTCAATTGCTAAATTTTTATTTTGAATTGGATTATATAAAGACGGAGCATTTGGGATTCCTGCTAGCATAATTGATTCACTATCGTTCATATCTTTTGGTAATTTATTAAAATAACCTAAACTTGCTGACTTAACAGAATAAAATCCATTGCCAAAATATGAAGTATTCAAATATAATTCTAATATTTCATCTTTATTATAGTTACTTTCTATGCTAAATGCCATAAAAATTTCTGCAACTTTCCTTACTATTTTCTTATCTTGTGTAAAATAGATATTCTTGGCTAGTTGTTGGGTAATTGTGCTTCCTCCCTCTACAAATTTCATTTTTTTTATATCATTTACAAATGCTCTTCCAATAGAAATGACATCTATCCCAAAATGTTTGTAAAATCTATGATCTTCAACTGATACAACTGCTTTTAAATATATTTGAGGCATATCATCAATTTTTGTATAATCTTCTTTTTGTCTAATTGTTGTAATTTTATCCTTTAATGGCATTTTATTTATGGCACTCTTATACATTTGATAACCACTACAAATAAAATAACTTCCTATACAAATAAATATTAATAAAACTGTTATTGTAATCTTTTTAACTAATTTCATATAATGCTAATCCCTTCTTTACTAAAAAGTAATTTATTGCAATAATATTATCATTTTTTATCATATAAGTCGTCATTCTAATATTACTCAATATTACAATTTTGTAATGTAATTTAATTATGTATCAAGGCTATTTCATAATTTTAGAAATAACCTTTTTTATTTTAAAATATAGAATTAGTATTTCTATACTTAATTTTAAAATTGCAATTAGCATACTTACTCAGCCTTAAAGTAGTTAAATTACTCTGAGGATCAACATCCACAACTAACACTCTTTTTCCTTGTTTAGCCAATGCTACACCAAGATTAAAGGTTGTTGTTTTACCAACTCCTCCTTTCTGATTTGTGATTGCAATTACCTTGCACTTACTTTCTTGCATATTCTCGCCTCCTTTCTTTTAATTTAGCCACCTTAATTTAATAAGATGGCTATGTATTCCATTTTTGGCATAAAAAAAGAACTGACCATTTTTAATCAGTTCAAATATGTTTAATAAATTTTATTTAATTTTAAAATTAGTTCATCAATAGGTTCTGTATAGATACCTTATTTTAATTTATCATTTTTAAATTGTATTAAGACGTTTAAAATTATGTTAGTTTCTATATTTTTAATAGGTAGTTTTATTTTTTCATTATAACCACACTCACTCTGTTTCTTATCTATATTATATAGGAATATGGTTAATAAGTTAATTGTGCAATTTAGTAAAATTTTTTCATAACTCCCCACTTACCAGTTAAAACTAGATTTTGTAGAATTTTCTTGAGTATTATTTTTTTTATTTTCTTTTCTTATTTTTCTTTTTTGATACATATCCATAATTATTGCTTCCTTTTTAATTATTTAATTCATTATAATAATTATTAAAATTATATTTTTTACTATCATCTAATTTTGCGTTTATATTATATCATACATATACTTATTCGAAAATAGTTTATGTAAATAAAACAAGAATTCTTTGCAAATCATATACAAAAAATTCTTGTTTTACTATTAATAATATTTGTATTCATTAGTATCATCACGTGAATCTCTTTTTTTCAATTCTTCATCATAATCTTTATTGTTAAAATACCAATCTGTTTTTTCATCTTTAGGGTGTGCCTTTCTATTTTTGTCTAGTATAACATCAAATAAACAGAATATAGCTAACAATGTTGCCATTAGATCACATACTAAATTTGCACTTAATGCTATAGATATAGTTTCTCCACCCACAATAGAAACCAATGAATTGAATAAATGTTGACCATAATACAATCCATACATAAGAAAGTACGCTAATGCTCCTATCAAATTTCTTCTTATTACTAATATAATACATATAAGTGTTATAAAAGAAATTATTATTTCAAATGTTAAATTATATGATACAATTCCTATAAAATCAATTGAAAATTGTGTACACAATGCAACAATTGCTCTAAACATCCAAAACATTACCATAAATATTATTATTAAGATTGTTCCAAAACTCATATTTTATTCCTTTCTTTTGTTTTTTCTTATATAAAAAGTTGGTATGTAGAAAATATTTTTTCTATACCAACTTTGCTTTTAGTCTTCATCTACAAAATTAAAATCATCTTTATATTTTTCTTTAAATATTTGAAATACTTTATTTAATATTTCTTCATCGTCAACTCCAACATAAGATTCTTCATCTGAATCTTCATCTGTGTCTTCAAGTTTTAGTATAACTACCTCTCCTTCTTCCTCTTCTCCTTCTTCAGCTACTGGTAATAATACTACATATTCTTCATCATCTAATTCAACTAAATCTAAGAATTCAAATCTTACTTCATTTCCATCCTCATCATTTAATACTATTATATTATCAACTTCTTCGTTTTCCATTTTTTAATCCTTCCATTCTAAAACAATTATATTTTTCAATTTAATTAACCTTTATCTTATTTAAATAAGTATCTAAAAAATATACTGCAGATATAGTATCTACTATATTTTTCTTTTTATACTTATTAACATCTAACAAGTTCATTGTTTTATGTGCTGCAACTGTTGTTAATCTTTCATCTATTGTTTCTATTTTCAAAGTATTATATTTACATTTTAATTTATGAATAAATTTGTCTGTTATTTCTGTTCTTTCTGATTCTGTTCCATTCATATTTATAGGTCTCCCTATAACAATTGTATCTACTTCATATTTTTCTAATATTTCATCCAGTCTTCTTAATACAACTTTATCAGAATTATTTCTTTGTATTGTTTCCAATCCTTGAACAGTAATGTTTAGTGGGTCTGTTATTGCTATTCCAACACGTGCATCTCCATAGTCTATTCCTAATTTTCTCATTTCTAATCATCTATTCCTATATAATTCTTTACCATTTTTTCTAAAAGTTCGTCTCTTTCTACTTGTCTTATTAGGTTTCTTGCATTATTATGACTTGTAATATATGTTGGGTCTCCTGATAATATATACCCTACTATTTGGTTTATAGGATTATAACCTTTCTCTTCTAATGATTTGTATACCTGTTTTAAAATTTCTCTTGCCTTTATATTTTTATCTCTTTCTACTTTAAAACTAACTGTTTCATCCATTCTCATAACGCATAACCTCCTTTATAAATTATTAATATCATTTTCTTTTGGGTTTGTAGAATCTAAATATTCCTCTAACTTCTTTGTTACCCCATCTAGAGATGTTCCTTTATAATATGTTGAAAGAACAATATTTATTATAGGTGTAGCAAATTCTTCTGTTTCGTCAGGTTCTTCACCTGCTTTTGGTATTTCTAGACTCTCTATTCTCTGTTTTATGTCTTTCATAAAATCTGCAACTGTATTTGTTTCTATTCCAGAAAATACAATTGCAAATTTAGGTCCCATATATCTTACAAAAATATATTCATCTGAAATATTTTTACTAATTACATTACACACTTCTGTAATAACATTATTTCCTGTTTCTCTATTAAATTCATTGTTAATTTCTACTAAATTTATTATTTTAAACATACAAACTGTTGAAGTTGTATATTTATCTATTATCTTTTTAGCATCTCCATATAAATATTCTGCTGTTTTTAATTTACTAAATTGGTCATCTCTAACTATATTCTGAAGCGTTTCTTGTGTCTGAATTGTTTTTAACACAGCAACAATATTACCTTTTATTA